>Ga0222712_10000049_pt1 | contig 153555 bp, 243 predicted proteins | sample C33_657DmetaG_FD_165043 | JGI IMG/M metagenome (GOLD analysis project Ga0222712, IMG submission 165043) | Estuarine water microbial communities from San Francisco Bay, California, United States - C33_657D | ecosystem: Environmental > Aquatic > Marine > Unclassified | place: USA: California...
TTGTTATGTTAAACTCTATTCAGAAAGAACAAAAATCAAATGTTCTGACTTCACAAGATATTGCCTGGCAAGAGGCAAGACGCCAACGCAAAGTAAAGCGTTTGGATTTTGAGGTTCGCTGAACCTCTAATATTGGAAGATTGGCCGAGTGGTTGATGGCGATAGTCTTGAAAACTATTAACGTTAATAGCGTTCCAGGGTTCGAATCCCTGATCTTCCTTTAAGAAAAATTACAAATTTAATAATTCCTTCAACAGTGTTACTGAATGAACACAAAAGTTGACTTTGAAAGGTTAGTGATTAGTATATAGTAGTATACTAAGATAAAGACCTATGGATCAGCACACCTACCTTAACTGGGTGAAGATCAAGGAGACCTTTGAAGAGTCTGGTAATACAGACAATATGTTTTACAAAAGATCAGTTGAAATTGTGAAAACCCGAAGAGATCCTCTCGCAAAATTTCTTGGAGATGAGAAATGATGGAACCTTTCGATGATGATTATGTAACTCGCACAGAAGTGCAGGAGATGATCGATGCAGCAATACGACGACACAACCGTAATGCTTCTATCATTAGTATGTGCGTCGGTTGGGTGGTTCTTGCTTTATTTGCTGAGGGACTGCTGAGGTTAGTTGGAGTAATTCCCCCATTACTACCATGGCTCAAAATCACTCTGAACTAATTTTTTTGGTTCCGTGGTTTGTTCTTTTAGTTATTTCTATATCAATGTTTGTGCAGGGATGGATGATTATGAATGCTCATCATGGGTATTCAAAAAGTCCAAAAGTCAAACACCCAGAATTAAACGACGTTAAGGCAGGAGATCCTTTACTGGTGATTAGATTTACAGAAGAAGATTTACAAGAACTACACCAAAGAATTCTTCAACAAAAAATGGATGAACTCTTTGAAGAACCATCTACTTACGAGGATGAAGAGGATGACTAAAACGCTTTTAACTTTAACGCTCATTTACGGTTCAACCATGGCAATTTGGATTGTCTGGGGATTAAATAGCGCATATCCACAATAGGAGTTAATGGATGAAGATTTTTCTAGATACTGCTGATGTTTCACTAATTGCACCAGCATATGAAACGGGAATACTAGATGGTGTCACTACAAATCCATCACTTATTCTCAAAAGCGGAAGACAACTTCTAGACGTTATCGCAGAGATTTCAAGTGAATTTAAAAACTTGGAAAGTATCTCCGCAGAAGTTGTAGCAGATACATCTGAAGAAATGCTTTCGCAAGCAGAAAAGTATTACACGATTGCACCTGTAGTTACGATTAAAGTTCCTTGTACAGTGGAGGGACTTAAAGCATGTAAGTTTCTTACTGATAATGGAATACAAGTCAATGTAACTTTGGTGTTTTCAGTTTCCCAAGCAATATTAGCATCTAAGGCAGGTGCAACATTCATTTCACCTTTTGTAGGTCGTTGGATGGATAATTCAATTGATGGTATTGAGTTAATCAAAAATATCCGTAAGGCATTTGATTACTCTGGAACAAAAACCCAAATCCTTGCTGCATCTCTTCGTGATGTAAGACAAGTTGAGCAATCTGCATTAAACGGTGCTGATGTAGTTACCATTCCACCAATTGTATTCTGGGGAATGTATAAGAATATTATGACTGATAAAGGATTGGAATTATTTCAAAAAGATTGGGAAGAAGTTCTTAAAAAATGAAAAAAGAACATGAATGTTGGAACTTTGTGATGTCTTCTTTTGCAAGAATTTATGGAGTACCAAAAATGAAAAGTGATGAAAGAATTCATGCATTCGCATTAGAATGGTGCGATGAAAATAATTATACTTGTGATATTCATTTAGATGATTTGAGAAAAGTTGATGCTTATTTTAAACAACAATACGAAAATTGGGAGGGTTAGATGAAAATAGGACTGATTGGACTGGGACGTATGGGAGAAGGTATGTCCCGTCGTATGATGAAAGCGGGTATTGAAGTTTGGGGGTATAGAAGAAATTATGAAAAAGCAAACGAAACTTTTGAAAATGGATTTGTTAATGGAATTGCAACTAATATTGAAAGCCTTGTTAAAGTAGTTAAACAAAACAATAAAGGTGGATCACAACCAGGCATATTCCAAATGGTTGTCCCTGCCGAAACAGTAGAGGAAACAATCAATGAGTTACTACGATATTGTAGTGAAGGAGATATTATTATTGATCATGGCAATAGCAATTTTAAAGACAGTAGGAAAAGAGCAGAACGCTTGGCAAAACTGGGTATCCAATATATTGATTGTGGTACTAGCGGTGGTGTTTATGGTTTGGATCGTGGATACTGTCTTATGGTTGGTGGCGGAAATACTGCGGTCGCCACTTGTTCGCGCATTTTTGATGCCCTTGCCCCAGGAATCAATGCTGCCCCAAGGACTCAATTTGACTCGGACATAACTTCTGCAGAGTATGGATGGTTGCATTGTGGTGGTCCAGGTGCTGGACACTTTGTGAAGATGGTGCATAACGGCATTGAATATGGAATGATGCAAGCATATGCTGAAGGATTTAATATCTTAAAGAATGCAAATAATGGAGCACAATATGTCAGAGAAGGAGATGCTGAGGTCGCTCCAATGGCAGATCCAGAAAGTTATTGCTATGATATTGACGTTGCTGAGGTGGCTGAGTTATGGCGTCGCGGTAGTGTGGTTGGCAGTTGGTTACTCGATCTTACTGCTGATGTGTTACGCAGGGATGGTAGCCTTAAACAGTTCTCTGGTGGAGTTTCCGATAGCGGTGAGGGTCGTTGGACTGTTTCTGCCGCTGTGGACCTGGGGGTTCCCGCTCCTGTCATTACTACTGCCCTTTTTGAAAGATTTAATTCACGCAATCTCGGATCATTCGGAGCAAAAATCCTGAACGGAATGCGATACATGTTTGGAGGTCATCATGTTAGGTAAAGCACTATTATTCGTTGCTATTCCATTTGTGTTATCTACACTTTACTTTGGAACACGAGGAGGATACTATGACTCCAAAGACTATAAGGGAAATGGAACCGCACATTAGGCAGAGATATTGATTTGCAATGTCTGCCTTTTCAAGAATGCTTGGAGTAAAGACTGCTGCTAATGATATACATATTAAACAGTTCTGTATTGAATGGTCACATTGGGATGTTCAATCTCCTTTACAGGGACTTGACGAAGCGGACCAATACATGTATTATGAATACAAGAACTGGAGAGGAAGATGATTTTCCACTTGGTTGAAACACTAGCAGCAAGTCCTTTTTTTCTTTTTCTATGTGGATGTGGGTTGACAATCGTACCATTTGCTGGTATTATGTACATACATAAAAGCAAATAACGGGGTGTAGCGCAGTTTGGTAGCGCGGTTGCTTTGGGAGCAATAGGTCGCAGGTTCGAATCCTGTCACCCCGATTAAAATTATTTTTACATCATAAAATGGCGGAACATCTTATTGCACAACCTTATTTTCTTTATTCTGAAGTAATTCCTTCTGATCTTGTTGATTTGATTCTTAAAGAAGTAAATGAAATTCCTTCGAATGAATATTGTTTAGGTGAAGTTCAATCCTCTTCGGATCATCATGAGTATGAAATTTCAGAAAAAACTAGAAATTCAAAAATTTCTTGGTGGAATGAAGAACATTGGACTGCGTTAATATTTTCTCATTATTTTAATAAATCTAACAGAGAAAATTGGGAATATGATTTAGATCATCTTGATGACATACAAGTTAGTACATATAATGAAGGAGATCACTATACGTGGCATTGTGATTATGGAACTTCAACAGATGATAGATACACAAGAAAAATAAGTGCATCTTTACTTGTTACAGATCCTTCTGAATATGAAGGTGGTGACTTAGAATTAATTGACTATCACAATAATTTAATTGTTGCTCCAAAACAAAAGGGAACAATTGTTGTCTTTGATTCTAGAGTTCCTCATAGAGTTACTCCAGTTACAAAAGGAAAACGAATATCGATAGTATCGTGGATGTTAGGTCCTAAATTAAGATAAATTTATTAAACTTTAAATCAAATTTATGAAAAACCAAAATTCAGAAACTGAAGAATTATCAAATATTCCAAAGTTTACAGTTGAAGAATTTCAAGAAAATTTTGACAATTTAATGAATAGGGTTGAAAACGGTGAATCAATTATAATTACAAGTGATCATGGAAATGCAGTTATGGTTCCATATAAAGAAGTAATTGAAATATTTAAAGAATCAGGTATAGATGAAGAACTAATACGAATACACACAGACCACGAAGAAGGTTCTTGACAAAGCGTTCCAGATCCGCTATTATAGATCTGGATTCAAGGGAGTATAGCTTAATGGTTAGAGCGGGCTCCTTATAAGGGCTTAGTCTGGGTTCAACTCCCAGTATTCCCATCGCTCCTTTAGCAATCTGGTGAATGCAGCGAACTCATAATTCGCCTGAGGCGTGTTCGATCCACGCAAGGAGCACTTGACAGATTGCCTGTCAAACCTTTATAATAACAAGGTCAACATTCAAAACAATGACTCTCACAACAAAATTCAAGAAAGATGTTCAAACCCTTCGTGGTGCAGCAAATGGCGATTTCTACCTTGATGTAAAGAATCCGAAACTCTACAAAAAGGTTCGTCGTTTCTACGAAAACGAAGGTGTAGTGTTCTCTGGTGATCCTCTGGATGATTATGAGATGCTTATGGAATATGTTCTTGCTGATCTTGAATCCGTTGAGGTTGCATGACAACACGACTTCCTAAAGTACTTTTGGAACGTGAAGGATACCGCTTTGTAGAAGTTGGTATTATTGAGTTAAACGGTAAACCTGATTACCGTCTCCAAAAACAAAATGAATACACAAAACGCTGGAATGACATTTATCTTTTTGATAATGTTCTACAATGTTCTACTGCAATGGAGGATATTGAATATGCGAAATGGTTAGATCCAGATCGTGTTCCATGTTATGTAAAAGATGATGATTAAATAGACACGGATGGTCTATAACAGCACTGGTCGGGAGCAAACCCCTTTATGTCAAAAACAAGTATCTTAAGATACATTGGAAACTCTCTCCTTATCGTTGGTTATCAAATCATGTTATGGGGAGATTTCAAATATGGACTGCTAGTAAAGTTTATTGGTGGTGCTTTAACAATACCGTTTGCGATAAAACTAAAACTCTATGATGTTTTAGTTTTATGTTTGTTCTTTTCTGTAAATGAATTAGCAAAATTATCGCAACTTTTCCTAGTTTCTTAAAACTAGGTGGTGGAGTCAAATGACCCTCGTTTGGTTTCTTGCTTTTCCATAAAAAAGCAAGTGGTGCGGATGGGACTCTCTCCCGCCTGGTTTCCAATTTCCAGTCAAAGAATTGGTGGCGAGCCTGAATACTATAAAGAGAAGTTGCATAAACTTCTCTTTTTTTGTATAATATCATAAGTGATAATCTGATATGAAAAAAGCATTAATTACTGGTATTACTGGACAAGATGGTTCATACCTTGCAGAGTTACTTTTGAAAAAAGGATATGAAGTTCATGGCACAATCCGAAGAAGTTCTACTATTAACAATAGTAGAATTAATCATCTATCTGATGATGTCTCCTTACATCACGCAGATTTAACTGATGCAACAAATATTCTTCATGTAATCCAAGAAGTTCAACCAACTGAAATTTATAATCTTGCTGCGCAAAGTCATGTAAAAGTATCTTTTCAAATGCCTGCATATACTGCAGAGGTTGATGCCTTAGGTGCCGTTCGCATTTTACATAGTCTTTGTATTTTGGGCATGGAAAAAGATGTTCGTTTTTATCAAGCATCAACTTCAGAAATGTTTGGTTTAGTTCAAGAAATTCCACAAAAGGAAACTACGCAATTTTATCCACGTTCTCCTTATGGTGTAGCAAAACTTTATGGACATTGGATTACTAAAAACTATAGAGAATCTATGGGAATTCATGCAAGTTCAGGAATTCTCTTTAATCACGAGTCTCCTAGAAGAGGAGAAACTTTTGTCACTCGTAAGATTGCAATTGGACTATCAAAAGTTAAAACTGGTCTCTTGGATTGTTTGCCATTAGGAAACTTAAACGCAAAACGTGATTGGGGACATGCTAAAGATTTTGTAGAGGCAATGTGGTTAATGCTTCAACAAGATGTTCCTGATGATTATGTTATTGCAACTGAAGAGCAGCATTCTGTACGTGAATTTGTAGAACGATGTGCTCCATATTTTGGTATGAATATTGAATGGCATGGAGAAGATCTTGAAGAAATTGGTATTGATACTGTTACTGGTAAAGTTGTAATTAGAGTTGATGATAAGTATTTTCGTCCATCTGAAGTAGAAACTCTTGTTGGAGATTCTTCTAAGGCAAGAGAAAAACTGGGATGGTCTCCAAAAATTTCTTTCGATGATCTAGTTAAAGATATGTGTCTAAATGAATTAAAATTTTAATATTGGAGGATATTCTAATGTATTGGCCTTTAATGAAAGATACGATCACCTTTAGTGATCGTTTAAAAATGGCAGCATTTTTGCTTACTAGCAGTAGGTTGACAAATGGACCAAAGGTAAAAAAGTTTGAAGACGCTTGGTCAAATTGGTTAGGTGTAAAGCATTCTCTATATGTTTCTAGTGGGAGCACTGCAAATTCATTACTTGTTTCTTCTGTAAAAGAATATTATGGATTGAAAGATGGAGATAAAGTTTTAGTTCCTGCAACTACTTGGATGACAAACGTTGCTCCTATTATTCAATCTGGGTTACAACCTATTTTTTGTGATATTAATTTAAAAAACTTTTCTTTTGATATTGATGAGTTAAAATATGTTGCTTCTCAGCATCCAGACATTAAGTGCGTATTTATTACTCATCTAATCGGACTTTCTTCCGACGTAGAAAAAATTAAAGAGATATTTCCAAATGCACTTATTCTTGAGGATGTTTGTGAGTCTCATGGAGTAAGAGGTCCAGACGGTAAAAGACGAGGCACAACTTCTGTTGGTTCGACGTTTAGTTTTTATTTTGGGCATCATATTACAACTATTGAGGGTGGAATTGTTTGTACTAACAATAGTGAACTATATGAAATAATGAGGATGAAAAGAAGTCACGGTATGGCTCGTGAAGCTTCTCCAAAGATTTTTGAAAAATATAAAAAAGAAAATCCTTATATTGATCCAGCGTTTTTATTCATTACTGATGGATACAACTTTAGAAATCATGAGATTTGTGCTGTTCTTGGGTTATCTCAACTTAAAAAATTAGATAAAAATATTGATATTCGTCAACAAAACTTTAGATATTGGTGGAAAAAAGTATATAAATCTTCCGAGTATATTATTCCAGAATATCAAGTTGGTAATAGTAGTTTTTCTTTCCCACTTATTTCTAAAGAAAAGAGCGTTTGTTACTATCTGAAAGAAAAACTAAAAGAGAATAGTATAGAGTATCGTCCTATTATTAGCGGAAATTTACTTTTACATCCTGCATTTAAGCAATATAAACTTTGCACAGAAAGACAAAATCCAAATGTCTCTACTCTTCATTATAATGGTTTATATGTAGGAAATAGTCAGTTTGTGAAAACAGAACAAATAGATAGACTTACTACTCTTATGGGTCTATAATATAAATACAAAAAAATTTTTTTGAGGTGTAATTGAATGACTGAAAGACAAAAGACTGCTTTAGTGTGTGGTGCTGGTGGATTTATTGGAAGTCACATGGTGCGCAGATTGAAAAGTGAAGGTTATTGGGTTAGAGGTGTAGATATTAAAAATCCAGAATATTCTGAGACATCAGCAGATGAATTTATTATCGGCAATCTTACTGATGCTCGATTTGTTGATCGCGTAGTCAGATTTATGGGAAATTCTGGTAATTTTTATAATACTATTCCGGAAAGATATCAAGAACCATTTGATGAAATTTATCAGTTTGCTGCTGATATGGGTGGTGCTGGATTTGTTTTTAGTGGTGATAATGATGCTGAAATTATGCACAATTCTGCAGCAATCAATTTGAATATTCTTGAGTCAGTAAAGCAACTTAATCAATCTACTAATACTAATAAGACCAAAATTTTCTATTCATCGTCTGCTTGCATGTACCCTGAGTATGCTCAAATGGATGTTGATAATCCTGGACTAAAAGAAACTGATGCATATCCTGCAGGTCCAGATTCTGAATATGGATGGGAAAAACTATTTTCCGAACGTATTTTTCTAGCATACAATAGAAATCATGGTATTCCTGTGCGTATTGCGCGTTACCATAATATCTTTGGTCCAGAAGGAACTTGGACTGGTGGTAGGGAAAAATCTCCAGCAGCAATGTGTAGAAAAGTTGCTGAACTTCCTGTTGAAGGTGGAGAAATTGAAATCTGGGGCGATGGTGAACAAACTCGATCATTCCTTTATATTGACGAATGTATTGAGGCAACTCGTCGCTTAATGGATTCGGATTTCATGGGACCAGTAAATATTGGTTCGGAAGAAATGGTCACAATCAATACTCTAGCAGATACTGCTGCAAAAGTTGCTGGCAAAACAATTACCAAAAAACATATTGATGGTCCTCTTGGTGTTCGTGGACGTAACTCTAACAATGACCTTATTCGTGAAAAACTTGGTTGGGATTATTCTCAAACTCTTGAAGAAGGAATTTCTAAAACATACGAGTGGATTAATATACAAGTTAATAAGAATACTGTATTACATCATTCGGTTTGAAAATGAAAAAAATATACCTGGTAAACACTCCAGAGTATCCTAGTGTTGGTACTAATTATCTTTTTAATTTAAAGTTTATTAATACTTTTTCATATCATGGTCTGGAGTGTAGAGAAATTACAAGTTTTGAAACCTTCAATGAATTAGAAGATTCTGAAGATCAAATTTTCTTTTTGTGCGATAATTTTTATGATCATCGTAGACCAACTTGGAAAAATGATTTTCAATTTTTGTCTGAAAAGTTTTCTAAGTCTACCTGGATTTTTTGGTCATTCCAAAATGTACTGAGTGTCCTGTATGCAGGAGATACTTTTCCATTTAAGAAAAGTATTTTTACAGGTGAATATTATCGAAAACCTAATATTGATGTTCTAGGACAAAATTTTCAAGATTATATTGATCTTCCTAATTATGTTCCACTTCCTTTTTCTGCAGGCGCTCATCCAGATACCCTGGATGATCTCTGGGAAAAGAGAACAGATGTCTACGATTGTGGATTTTGTGGATGTGGATATAAAGTTGATTGGTCTAAAAAATTAAGTGAAAAGTATAATTGCTTCATTCATTACTATCCACCATTCCTGGACGAAGAAACTAGACTTCAAAAAGTATTTCTAGATTCTAAAATTTGTTTAGGATTTAATTCTGATCATGCTGTAGAAAATGGTATGCCAACAGAAAGAGTTTTTGAAGGAGTTGCCTATGGATGCATTGTGTTAACTGATTGTCCCATGGCAGTTGATGCAACTGATGGTGCAGCAGTTCTTGTAACAAGTTATACTGACTTAGAAGAAAAAGTTGAGTATTATCTAAACAATGAAGAAGCCCGCTTAGAAAAACAAAAGCAAGGGAAAATATTTGCAAAATCTAAAGGGACTTACTTTAGTGTAGTTAAAAACTTTTTAGAAACTATTAATAAAATTAATCAAGAACAATGAATAGAATTTCAAATTATAAAGAAGTTAAAGATAACATTGTAAAATGGTTGGGCGACTATGTTGTAAAAAATCCAGGCATTAAATCTTTTGTTGTTGGAGTGTCTGGTGGAATTGATTCTGCTGTAGTATCCACTCTTTGTGCAGAAACTGGTTTGCCAACCTACGTTTTATCAATGCCTTTGCATTCTAGTGCAAAAAATGATACTCTTTCTGATGATTACAGTGATTTTCTTGAGAAGAATTATTCAAATGTCACTAAGATTAGAATCGATCTTACCACTGCATATGATCAATTTTTAAATTCATTTGATTTTTGGACAGGTAAGGGAGAATATACCTCAAATCAATTGACCAATGCAAACACAAAGTCTCGTCTTCGTATGGTGACTTTATACCAAGTAGCAGGTACTGTTGGTGGTATTGTTGTTGGAACTGGCAATAAGGTTGAAGATTATGGTGTAGGATTTTATACTAAATATGGTGACGGTGGAGTTGACATTGCTCCCATCGCAGATCTTTACAAAACCGAAGTATGGGAACTTGGGAAGTATCTTGGCGTAGATCAACGTATCATTGATGCTCCTCCTACGGATGGTCTTTGGGAAGATAGTAGATCTGATGAAGATCAGATTGGTGCATCTTATGCTGAACTTGAAGAAGCAATGGAAAGCGGAACTGGACCTGCAGTTGAAATTCTGCTAAAATTTAATAATCAAAACAAACACAAAATGGAACCCATCCCCACGTTTAAACTATGAAAATTGGAGTAATTGGTGCAGGAAGACTTGGTATTTGCTTTGCTCTTCTTTGTGAAGCAGCAGGATATGATGTTCTTGTTTCTGACATTAGAGAAGATTATGTCGAAAGTCTTAATAATAGAGATATTGTAACTAACGAACCAGAAGTTCAAAGTCTTTTGAAAGTTGCTAAAAATTTCAGAGCAACTACCGACAACAAAGAAGTAATTCGTGAATGTGATTTAATTTACACATTGGTAGCCACTCCTTCTCTGGAAGATGGTTCATATGATGTTTCTTCTGTTTGGAGTATCGTTGAAAATTTCAATGAAGAAAATATTAGAGATAAAAAATATTTTGTTGTTGGGTGTACTGTAAATCCTGGAGATTGTGATAACTTTAGAAAAAATCTCCCAAGTAATATAAAGGTTTTTTATAATCCAGAATTTATTGCACAAGGATCTATTATCAATGATCTTCGTAATGCTGATATGGTTCTTCTTGGTGTAGATCCTAGAGTTGACAGTGATGATAAAACTATTTCGGATATCAAAGGTCTCTATAAGAAAATCCAAGTTAACCGAGCAATTGTTTGTACAATGTCAACAACTGCTGCCGAGATTACAAAAATTGCAGTTAATTGCTTCCTGACAACAAAAATTAGTTATGCCAATATGCTTGGAGACGTTCTTAATCTTTCTGGTTGTGGCGATGAAGTTATTGGAGTTCTTACTGCAATTGGAACTGATACTAGAATCGGTAGAAAATATCTTAACTATGGTTTAGGATATGGTGGACCTTGCTTACCAAGAGATAATAGAGCATTTGCTGCATTTGCAAAAAACCTTGGATTAGATTATAATCTAGGTACTGTCACTGATGAAATTAATAATCAACATGCAAGTTTTGTTTGTGACTTTTACAATAAAATAAACAAAAATCACAAACCTTTTTATTTTGATTATATTACCTATAAGAAAGGTACTGACATTCTAACAGAAAGTCAGCAGTATAGACTTTGTATTGATCTTTTAGAACTTGGACATTCTGTTTACATTCATAATGATAAACGAATTTTTAATGAAGTTTATGATTATCTAAATGAAAAATATGGAGACAGAGTTAAGTTTGTTGATGACATTAAAAATATTACAGAACCTATTTTCATTGTAAATCTATGATAGGATATAACAGACTCGGTACAAATGGTAGATTTGGTAATCAACTATTTCAATATGCAGCACTTAGAGGAATTGCTGCAAAACATGGATATGAGTGGACTATTCCTCCAGATGAGTATGAAACCCATGCAAACTATGGAATTCATCATCCATTCAAATTAAAACATTTAAAAAATATTGGAATTGTTCCTTTCCCGACGAAAGATGAATCGCATTTTCATTTTGATGAAGAACTGTTTGATACCTGTCCAGACAATATAAATCTAGACGGGTATCTTCAGAGTGAAAAATATTTTAAACACATTGAAAATGAAATTCGCGAAGATTTTGAATTTATTGATGGAATTCTAAATCCTTGCAAAGAGTTCATTGATCAATATGAAAAGATTATTTTTCTTCATGTTCGTCGTGGAGACAATGTAGGCAGAGAAGATTATCATCCTATTCCTACTTTTGATTATTACAAGTCTGCACTTGAGAATTTTGATGATGATGTTAATGTTCTAATTTGTTCCGATGATGTCAATTGGTGTAAGGAACAAGAGTTTTTCTCTGGTGATAAATTTTTGATTAATGAAAACGTTCAACAATACTCTCATAAATGTGTAGAAGGTGATGGTGTGGCAAGAAATTCTTTCATTCCTTATACTGATTTGTGCTTAATGAGCCTCTGTGACGGTGCTATTATTTCTCCAAGTACTTTGAGTTGGTGGGGTGCCTGGCTGCAAAAGAATAGAACTAGAGCAGTCGTTGCTCCAAATCCTTGGTTTGGTCCCAAACTTTCCATTAAGAATAATACAAAAGATTTGCTTCCCGATGATTGGATTAAACTATCTTGGTAAAATGGGGCAACTTGGAAATCAAATGTTCCAATATGCCGCATTAAAAGGAATTGCCAGAAATAAAAATTATGAATTTTGTATTCCAAACCATCAAGAAGTAGTTGATGATGGTTTGGGAAATAAATTGCGAATAGAACTTTTAGATGTATTTGACTTAAACAAAAACACTTTTGGGTATGTAAATACATCTAATAATATTCAAGAAGCAAATTTTTCATTTGATTCTGAGTTGTTCAACAACTGTCCTGATAACTCATGTTTGATTGGATATTTTCAAACTGAAAAATATTTCAAACATATTGAAACTGAAATAAGAAGTGATTTTTCTTTTAAGGAAGAATTTCTTAGTTCATATGAAGAAATTAAAGATATGTTTGATAATCCAATTGCTCTTCATATCAGACGCGGAGATTTTTTAATCAACTCTGCAAATCACTATAATCTTTCTCTTGATTATTATAGAACTGCTTTATCGCAATTTGAAAGTAATCGTCAGGTAGTAATATTTTCTGATGATACTCGATGGTGTAAAGAACAAGAATTATTTGCTGACGATAGGTTTTTAGTTTGTGAAACAAATAATTCTTATGTCGATCTTTGTATAATGTCAAAGTGCTCTGACTTTATAATTGCTAACTCTACTTTTTCCTGGTGGGGTGCTTGGCTTTGCGATAATAAAAATAAAGTGGTATTATATCCAGATAAATGGTTCGGGCCCAACAACAGCGATAAATCAACAAAAGATTTGTTTCCCGAAGAGTGGAGAATGATTAATGAAAACTAATTTAAAAGATACAACATTCATAATTCCTTTAAGAATTGATACTGGAGATAGGCTTAGAAATGTAATTATTTCTACTGCCTATCTTTTACATCATTTTGATACTAATGTATTAATTAAGGAAGTGGATTCTGAGCATAGGTTTGAAACTTATGCATTGCCTGTAATTAAAAGACTTGTAGATACCTCCAATTTAATTCATATTTTTGAAGAAGAAACTAGAACAGATGATTCTTTTCATCGTACAAAGGTTCTTAATGATATGATTTTAAGTGCAACTACAGAAATAGTTGTTAATTATGACACAGATATTATTCTTCCTGTAAGCACTTACATCAAGTCTAACAAAATGCTTAACGGAGAATATGATGTGGTCTACCCATACAGATTTGGCAACTATGGGGAAAGGAAAGTAGTTCTTGATTTTACTATTGAAACTCAAGATGATATGGATAATTTTGAAAAAAATAGTTTTGTAAGTCAATTCATTCAATCAAATTATAATTGCGAATGTTTTGATGATAAGTATTTTCATTATGAAAGTCATCAAGGTCTTGGGTGGGCAGAATATGGAATGGTTCAGTTTTTTAATCGTCAAGTTTATATTGACGGTTATCTAGAGAATGAGGGTTTTATTGCTTATGCTCCAGAAGATGTAGAAAGACATCATAGATGGAAAACTTTGGGTTACAATATTGGAAGAGTTGATAATCATGCATATCACTTAGAGCATGAAAGAACTCAAAATTCTTGGTATCATAACCCTCATATGCAAAATAATAACAATCTTTGGGAACACCTTAAAAATTTATCTAAAGAAGAACTTATTACATACTACGAAAATCAAGAGTATGTAAAGGAGAGGAAAAAATGAAATTAGTTTATATAAATTATTCTGATTTAAATTACAGAGAACATCAAGAAAAATTAATACAGCATGTTTTAGGCAATAAACTATTTGATGCTGCAATTCCATTTACTAAAGAGTGGTTATTAGAAACTGATTTCTACAATCAAAATAAAAAAATTCTTGATAGAGATCGCCTTGCTGGTTATGCAATATGGAAACCTTACATCATTTTAGAAGCATTTAATCATGTCGAAGAGGGTGATGTAATTGTTTATATGGATTGTGGTGATGTTCCTTTTCCAGGAATTGATCAGTGTATTCGTGACTATATGAAAGTAAATGATCAATATTTCCTATCCCAAAATCATACAGGTGTGCATAAATGGTTTACTAAAAGAGACTGTTTTTATTATATGAATTGTGATAGTGAAAAGTATTGGGATGCTATTCAACTTGAAGATGGTTTTATGGCCTTTAAAAAGACTGAATATAATATTAATCTTCTCAATGAGTTTTTAAAATATTGTTGCGATGAAAGAATAGTTACTGATATTCCCAATCAGTGCGGATTAGAAAATTTTGAGGGGTTTCAAGATCATCGGCATGATCAAAGCATCATAACCAATCTTCAATTGAAGTATGATCTTCCTAGGGTAGTTGGTCATAGTGGAGTTAGAAACTTTATTCAGTGGAATGTCTTACTTCATAAAGATGGTGAAGAATATTCTAATGGTTCATATAATTGGGGGGAGATGGGATGCATAGCATAGTATTAACTGTTCACAATAAAGATTGGCTTTTACCTTTAGTATTGAATGGTATTAAGGATAATACTTTAGGAGATTATGAACTGGTTGTTGTTCTTGATGGATGCACTGATAATTCTGAACAATCTCTTAATGAATTTGTAAAAGAAAATCCAAACATTAAAACAAAGATTGTTTTCACTCCAGATGTCTTTGAAACAAAGGCAAATAATGCTGGTCTTAAAGTTTGTGAGGGTGATAAAGTAATCATCGTTCAAGATGATATGGTTATAAAGGAACTTGGATGGAACCAAAGACTGGAAAAACCATTTGACGAGTTTATTGATGTTTTTGCAGTAACTGCCCGATCTGCATTTAACTATAGGTTTAATCATAATAGTGTTCATGTAAATTTATCTGTAGATGAAGACTCTAAAATAGATAATTGCTGGAGTGATATCTTTACATACGAATCTCACATCAATAGCGATGAAGGTTTGAGTAGAAATATTTTTGCAGTTAGAAATAATGTTAATCGAGGTCCACTTATGATTGATCATGCAGACCTGATTAAATTAGATTATTTTGATGAGATTTTTTCTCCTCAAGACCAGGATGATGCAGATCTTTGTTATCGTGCCTTTAAAGAACTAGGAAAAGTAGTTGGGGCATATTGGATTGAATATGATTGCGATCATGCTTGGGGTGGAACCCGTCCAGATGGAAAAAACCCTGCACCTTGGTTGTTGAGAGCACATCATAAAAATAGTAGAATAGTTTTTGATCGACATTCAGATATTATTTTCTTTGAAAAACATGACGAGGATAGAGTTTTAAAATGAATAATTTTTCCGATATTTTCAAACTTGAATATTTTGAAAAAATGAAAACGCCCGGAAGTCTTAATAATCCTGTTAGAAATAGGGCTGATAGTTTTTTGAAAATATTTGAATTGCTAGAGCAAAAAAAAGATAAGACTTTTTATATTGTAGAAACTGGAACTACAAGAGCAGATCATGGACACCTTGCTTTTGGAGATGATGGTGCATCTACGTATATTTTTGATCAGTTTATAAATTACTATGATGGAGAGGTAAATTCGGTAGATATAAGTCAAGCAAATGTAGATCACTGTTCTAGTCTTGTTTCTTCTAAAACAAAAGTTTTTTGCTCAGACTCTGTTAAATTTTTATGGGACCTTCCTAAAAAAAGAAAAATTGATTTCTTATATTTGGATTCTTATGATATTGAAAAAAACAATCCACATCCATCACAACTTCATCATGTAAAGGAGTTGTGTGCTGCAATAGATAAATTAAAGAGTGGATCTATAGTTGCAGTTGATGATCATGATGCTTTCTTTACTGGTGGACAAATCGGCAAAGGAAATTATGTAAAAGATTTTATGGATGATATTGGAGCAACTCTTGTTTATGAAGGTTATCAAATAGTTTGGATTTTATGACTGACATTTTTTTAAAGGCATATCATGGCGGACTTGGAGATAGTCTACAATTTTCTACTCTGCCAGAACAATTTTCAAAGCAACAAGGAAAAAAGACTTACATTCTAGAAGACGCACCTTTCAGAAATACTGAGATTTATGAACTAGTCTGGGGTAAAAATCCATATGTTGAGGGAAGAGCATTAGGCACTTGGAATGCGGGAGATACTCCAGAAATTGAGTATTCTAATCTCACTGGAAATACCATTTTGAATTGGGAAAAACTTCACGGACTTAAACCAGTTAATACTCACCCAAAAATTTATTATGAACCAGAAAATCATAAAGACATGAAAGATGTTTTTATTGTAGATTTTTCTTGTATTAGCATAGATTATGATAAGTGGCAACTTAAAAATATTTTTGAAAAAATAAAAAATGAATATCCTGATAGAAAATTTTTATCAGTATACTTTAAAAATAAAGTTTCTGATGGTAAGCATAATGTTTATGATATTGGATTTGATGGTTATATTGAAATCGAAAGTATTTTTAGGTATTGTGATTTAATTTCTTCTGCATATGGATTTCTTTCTTTGAGTAGTGGAGCTAGTCATTTGAGTTCTGCAATCAAAGAATATTCTCCCAATCTTAAGAGTATTTGCATAATGCCAGAGAAATGGTATAATATTCATAGAGATCGTGGTCTTTTTCTTTTTGATAATATTGAATACTTAAAATACTAAAAATGAAATTTTTAATTACAGGAATTACTGGATTTGCAGGACCGCATCTTGCAAATCTTCTTCATAAAGAAGGTCATAAAGTTTATGGATTAATCCGCCGCACGAATGGAATGGAGAGTGATATTCGTGATGTTGTTCCGGACGATGTTTATAATTCGATTACATTTTTGTACGGAGATCTAACAAACTATCGCTCAATGCGAAAAGTTTTTGAAGAAAATCAATTTGATGGAGTATTTCATCTCGCCGCCCAGTCTCATCCACCAACCAGTTTTATTGATCCTATTGGAACAATGGAAACAAACGTGATTGGTAGTGCAAATCTTATTCAAGTGTTGCAAGATCACCAACCCGATTGTAAAGTAATGTTCTGCTCTACTTCGGAGGTTTATGGTAATGTGGGTCAAGATGGACGTAAAATTCATTGGGAAGATCATATCGTTCCTTCCAATCCATATGGAGCATCTAAAGCAGCTACTGACGTTTATCTACAAGAAAGATTTAATAATGGGTTCCTAGAGGGATTTATCACTCGGGCATTTTCTCATACTGGACCTCGTAGAGGAAGAATTTTTTCAATTTCATCAGATGCATATCAAATCGCACGAATGATGAAAGGTATGCAAGATAAAGTTCTTCTTGTAGGAAACCTTAGTACCACTAGAGTTGTTATGGATGTAAGAGATACTGTTCGTGCATATTATCTTGCAATGATTAATCCTGAGGTGACTAATCATGTATTTAATATTTGTGGAGACACTCCTCGTAAGATGCAGTTCTTTACTGACAAATTGATTGAACTTTCTGGTCTTGATTATGTTGAACAAAAAATTCATGATCCATTTTGGAGACCTCATGAAATTTATTATCAACATGGAGACTCTACCAATCTAGTAGAAATGACTGGTTTTAAGGAAGAGTATAGTATTGAAAAAACACTAGATGATCTTTTGAAGTATTGGTACAATAAAATTTCGTGACTAAAGTATTTGTAAACGGAACATTTGATGTCCTCCACCGAGGGCATCTTTTGCTGCTTAATTATGCTAAAAGTTTGGGTGATGTTCTTTACGTTGCCATAGATACAGATGAAAGAGTTAAAGAAAAGAAAGGACCATCAAGACCTGTCAATTCTCTTGATGAGAGAATGTTTATGCTTGAAAATTTAAAAGCAGTTGATCATGTCATGTCATTTTCAAACGATAAGTCTTTAGAGAGTCTTGTAAAAATTTTAAAACCTGATATAATGGTTGTAGGATCTGATTGGAAAGATAAATCTGTAATAGGATCTTATTATGCAGCAAAAGTTATATTTTTTGATAGAATAGATGAGTACTCAACAACAAAAATCATTCAAAGTATTATTGATAGGGGATAGTTGCGTAGATGAGTATGTCTATGGCGTATGCGATAGATTAAGTCCTGAAGCACCAGTTCCAGTTCTTTCATATAAAGAAACAAAAAAATCAATAGGAATGTCTCATAACGTTTTTTTAAATCTCCTTTCATTTGGCATTGATTGTCAATTTCATACTAATGACCCAGAGGAATTAATTAAAAGAAGGTTTGTTGATCTAAAATCAATGACACAGTTAATGCGTCAAGATATTGGATCGTTGGTTGAATCAAAACCAGTAGAAGTTAATAGTGAATATGATGCTGTTGTAATCTCAGATTATAATAAAGGATTTGTAGATGCTGATTCAATTAAAAAATTATGTGAAACATTTTCTGGTCCAATATTTGTTGACAGTAAAAGAAAAGATCTTAGTATCTTTCCAAATTCTATAATAAAAATTAATCAGTATGAGGCAGAACATGCAATTTTACCACATGCATGTGACATAATTGTTACTTATGGGAAAGATGGAGCAATGTATAAAGGTGATCATTTTAAAGCACCACATGTGGATGTTTATGATGTGACCGGTGCAGGAGATATCTTTCTCGCATCTTTATGTTACTTTTATCTTAAAACAAAAAATCTAGAGGAGTCAATTCCTAAATGTGTAACCCTAGCAACTAAGTCAGTTCAGCATATTGGATCTTACATTCTTACAGAGGAGGATATTAATGAAGTATGTAATTGATATTGATGGAACTATTTGTGATAAGGAGGATGGTAAAAGTTATTCATCTTCTATACCAAAAAGAGATAGGATAGAAGCGATCAATCGACTTTATGATGATGGGCATTTGATTGTTTATCTTACTGCACGAGGTATGGGTAGATATGATAATAATGCAAAACTAGCAGAGGCAGACTTGAGATATATAACGGAGTTGCAACTTAAAGAATGGGGATGTAAATATCACGAATTGTTTATGGGCAAACCTTCAGGTGATGTCTATATAGATGACAAAGGAGTTAATGCAAATGACTTTTTCACAGAATGATTTTATTAAGTTTGTTTCAAAAGGATGGGGATTTGAAAAGTGGATTGTAAATTGTGAACAGTATTGCGGTAAACTTCTTTATCTTGCAAAAGGTAGAAAATGTTCCTGGCATTATCACGAAATAAAAGATGAAACTTTTTACATTCAATCTGGTAAACTTATATTGTTTTATGGGAATGATGACGATATTAATTTAGCCCAGAAAAAAGTTCTTAAAAAAGGTGATAAATTTCACGTTCCAATTGGTCTCAGGCATAGAATGTATGCTTTAGAAGACACTGAATTATTTGAATTTTCTACTCAACATTTTGATAGTGATAGTATTAGAATTATTAATGGTGACTAATAATGGATAAAAATAAATCAACATATAAACTGAAAAATATTGGACCTATCTATTACCTTAATCTTGATGGTCAACCAGAAAGGCAACAGTATATGGAAGACCAATTTAAATATTGGGAAATAGAAAACTATACTCGAATTTCTGCATATGATGGTAGAGAAGATGATCTGAGTGATATTATTAAGGGAAGATATCCCGAGATGATGTCTTCTGGAGAAATCGGATGCGTTACTTCTCATCTTAAGGCAATCAAACATTGGTATGAAACTTCTGATAGTCCTTATGCGATTATCATGGAAGATGATTGTAATTTGGATCTTGTCAAGTATTGGAATTTTACTTGGGATGATTTTTATTGCCGTGTTCCATATGATTGGGATATTGTTCAGATCGCTATTATTTGTACTGGTGATTTGCATGTAAAACTACATAAAAGATTTGTAAACGATTTTTCTACAGCTTGTTATTTGATTAATCGTCATCATGCAACTAAGTTGCTAAAACATCATATTAGGGATGACAAATATAAACTTGATAATGGTGTTAAACCAAGACCCGTTGCTGATGATTTAATTTACAATTCTGGAAACACATATAGTATTCCTCTATTCCTTTATAAGATTGAACTTGGTTCATCTATTCACCCAGAACATATTGACATCTTTCATAGGGGTAGTCATGATGGTCTGTTAAACTTTTGGAGTCAAAAAGGATCTGAAATGGATATTTCCGATTTAATGAACTACGATCCATACTTGGGTCGAATAACTGAAAATTCGGCAACACAACAAAGTGCTTGACATAATCTTAAAAACAATGTTAAGATAGCAAAACCTTGAGGAAACTTAAGGTTTTTTTCATATTCTATAGAAGAAATACAAACTTATGAAACTCAAACAACTGATGCTTGCACCTGTTGCTCTGGGAATGATTGCTCCTGCTGCTGCGAATGCGGCAGACCTTAACATGGCAGCAGTCAATCAATATTCTGCAGAACAGGTTACAAGCGTCACTCAACTTTCTGATGTGCAACCAACTGATTGGGCGTATCAGGCACTCAGCAACCTTGTAGAGCGTTATGGTTGCGTCGCTGGTTACCCCAATGGCACCTTTGCTGGTGGTAAGGCAATGACCCGCTATGAGGCAGCTGCTCTTTTGAATGCTTGCCTTGACCGTGTAACTGAAGTTACCGACGAACTCAAGCGTCTTGCTAATGAGTTTGAGCAAGAACTTGCTGTGCTTCGTAATCGTGTAGGCAAACTGGAAACACAAGTTACCACTCTTGAAGCACAACAGTTCTCCACTACCACCAAACTGCGTGGTGAAGCAAACTTTGTTCTCGGTGGTGTTGATGACTATCAAACCAAAGGTGGCGATGTAACTCATACTGCATTTAACTACGATCTTCGTCTTAACCTGGATACTTCATTCACTGGTAAGGATCTGCTACGCACTCGTCTGCGTTCCGCTAACTTCAGTGGCGATCCTTTCGGTTCCAGTTCTTCAATCTTTAAACTGGATAAAGCAGACGATACTTCTAGCGAAGTTGGTAACAACGTAGTTATCGACCGTCTGTATTATTCGTTCCCTGCTTTCAATAACAGCACTACTCTGACTGCTGGTGCTCTGGTTCGTAACACCGAAATCTCCTGGGTGCCTACTGCATATAAGTCTGGTATTCTTGACTTCTTTGCTGTTGCTGGTACTCCTGGTGTTTATAACAAAGCAACTGGTGCTGGTTTCGGTGCCCAGTACGGCACAAAAGGTCTTGTTGCTGGTGTAAACTATGTTGCCCAAGCAGGTCAAGATAGCACCCGTGGTGAGTTTGATGAGACTGGTGCTCTGAATACTCTGGCACAAATCGGTTATCGTGGTAATAACTGGGGTGCTGCATTCGGTTATCGTTATGGTACTGAAGGTACTCGTGTTCGCACTTACAACGGTCTGAACGGTGCTTCTGGTACTCTTGTTCCAGGTCAAACCTCTAACGGTTATGCCCTGAACGCTTATTGGCAACCTCAGAAATCAGGCATTATTCCTTCTGTATCTGCTGGTTATGGTTGGAACACTGTTAGCGGAACCGCTAGCAATGCTACCAATAGTCAGTCTTGGTTCGCTGGTCTTCAGTGGGAAGATGTGTTTGTTGGTGGTAATTCCGCTGGTGTTGCTATCGGACAGGCTCCTACTGGCGAGAACCTTGAGAAGTCCACTCTGCTTGAAATCTTCTACAAGTATCAAGTGTCTGATAACATCAGCGTCACTCCTGCTATCATCTACGGTAGCGACAATCAGCGTCTTGCTGATAACTCTTCCAACTGGGGTGGTGTAATCCAGACTACCTTTAAGTTCTGATCTCCTAACAAAATTAGGTATAAATGACTACTAGAGGGGCTTGACCCCTCTTTCTTTTTGCTATATAATTATGTAACAATTCTTAACGAATTAAACAATGACTGTAACAACTAATGAGTATGGGCAACAAAACATGTTTGCCAAAGAACCGACAATGTATTATGAGAACTATGGGATGCTGTCTCCCAATCAAGTAAAGGAGCGCACTAATGGACGCTGGGCAATGCTCGGTTTTGTTGCTGGTGTTATTTCTTATGCTAGCACTGGGAACTTCTTCTTCGGTATCTTCTGATGATTGAAGCAATTTGGACAGTGACTACGGTTGCATTTTTTGTGATTCTAGGTTATGCTGTTGATCAACTATCTGAAACATACTGATGACCGCTGGAATGCTCGGGCAATTTGCGCTTGCCCTTGAAACACTTGGATGGGATAAAGATGATGACATCTCAGTTGAAATTGGTGGTGTAGCAGTCACAGGAACTCCTACTAGTCCAGATGCTAATCCAAAATGGGCAAAACCATTTGGAACAGTATCTTACCAAAACGATGCCTTCATCGTAATTAAAAACAAATCAAGGAACCCAGTTGTTCCTTCACAACCAAATCCTGAACTCAAACAACGACACCCTTATAATGGAACACTCTCTAGTTGAACTGCTGACTTACTATGTAATCGTTGCTGCTCTCTTTATTGGAGCACCTGCAGTATTTTTTACAATTGCTTTTATGCCTGCTTTGATGAATACTAAGGGCGCAGTTGTTGGTTATAAAATTCACCGCGATTATGGTGAAACATTTATCTATTCTAAAGTAAAATAAAGGAGAAAAACAATGAACAAAATTTTTACTGAAAAAGCAGAACGCATTAATGGTTGGGCTGCAATGATTGGATTTGTTGCCGCTGCTGGTTCTTATCTTGTCACTGGCCAAATTATTCCTGGTTTGTTTTGATGGAGGTTAAAATGCGTAAAGAAGGTTATCAAATTCCACAAGTTGAATTTGTATTCCGCGAGAATAGCGAATTCGTAACCCGTACATCTTCAGAACTTTTCGATGGAAAGCGTGTGGTCCTGTTTAGCCTGCCTGGTGCTTTCACTCCTACTTGCAGTGCCTATCAGCTACCTGGATTCGAAGAGAAATTTGACGACTTTATTGGTAGTGGCATCGACGATATTTACTGCATCTCTGTTAATGATGGGTTTGTGATGAATGCCTGGGCACAAGATCAAAACATTAAGAATGTAAAACTTATTCCGGATGGCAATGCATATTTTACACGCTCAATGGGGCAACTTGTAATGAAATCAAATCTTGGATTTGGTGGACGCAGTTGGAGATATGCTGCGATTGTTGATAATGGTATTATCGAAAAACTATTCGAAGAGTCTGGAAAGAGAGACAATGCTGATACTGATCCTTACGAAGAAACTACCCCAGACAAAGTTCTGGATTATGTAAAATCTACAACAAGGGAAACTGTTACTGCCTGAAGATAATCAAAGCGCCTAAAAAGGCGCTTTTTTTATAAATATCTTCAGTGTTTATAGAGATAATCCATGACCCTAGATCTTCATAACTTTTTTAAGTTTTATGATGATAGCAATTCAAATCATGTTGCAGCGGTTCAATGGTTAGAAGACAATCTTCCCGCTCAGTTTTTGGATGATTCAGAGACAGATTGGATTGGAATTTTCAGAACCAAACCACCAACACCGGCAGTTCTCAACGTTCCTTACTTCAATCAAGTAGATAACTACAGAGATGCACATAGAACTTGCAACTCTTCATCGTGTGCTATGTGCCTTGCTTTCCTCAAGCCAGGCAGCATCAAAGGCGATGACGAATACGTTAAAAAAGTATTTGCTATCGGTGACACAACTGATCATGCCGTACAGACAAAGGTTCTGGCAGGTTATGGAGTTAAGTCACACTTTAGTTACAATCTTTCTTTCGCTGATATTGATAAAAGTCTCGATGCTGGGAAACCTGTTGTTATTGGTATCCTTCACAGGGGTTCTCTTTCTGCACCTACTGGTGGGCATATGTGTGTTGTAATTGGTAAGACACCAGATGGAAAGGGATATTATGTAAACGATCCTTATGGTTCTCTTAACGATAACTATACTGGACCTGTAACTAACGGTAAGAAGACAATCTATACCAAAGCAGTTCTCAAGCACCGTTGGTGTCCAGGGGGTAACGATGGATGGGGCAGAATCTTCGACTAATTTTAAAAGAAAGATGCTTAAGGTCATTAGAGATCTTACAAATAGTGGAAAGCATCTAGAGGCAAACGAACTTTATCAACGGTATTTCGGAGACAACAATGGCAAGAATCGACTTACATAACTTCTTTAAGTTCTATGACGAGAAGAATCCTAATCATGTAAAAGCAGTTCAGTGGTTAGAAGATAACCTACCTGTCAAATATCTAGAAGATAATATTGATTGGGCGGAGATTTATAGAGGAAAAAAGACTAGTGCTGCACCAGCATCTGCACCCGCTGCTGCAGCTCCTGTAACAGGTGGTGATGATGTTCCACAAATGGGAATCAAGTTAATTAAAGAGTTTGAAGGATGTCACTTAAAGGCATATCCAGATCCTCTTACTGGAGGACTTCCAATCACAATCGGTTGGGGTTCTACCCGCAAGAAAGACGGATCGCCATTTAAACTTGGTGATACTCTATCTCAACAAGAAGCAGATGAACTTCTTATCGAACAATGTAAGAAAGAGTTCCTTCCTGCCTTGCGTAAAATCCCTCATTGGAGTGAAATGTCTGATGGAAAAAGAGGCGCTCTGCTCAGCTTTGCTTATAATCTTGGTGCCGGTTTTTACGGTGGCGATAACTTTAATACTATTACTAAACGCCTAAAAAATAAAGAGTGGGATTTAGTTCCTGATGCTCTTTATCTCTATCGCAATCCTGGTTCTAATGTAGAAGCAGGTCTTGCACGTAGAAGAAAGGCAGAAGGTGAAGCTTGGAAGAAGGGATAAATAGTTACAATCATACCTGATTCTTGATCTTAACTGGTCTGAATCTACATAGTCCGAGTCCTCTGTGATTCGGTGAATACTTTACTTTTAAACATAACTTCGGTTTGTTTTGTTTAGTACACACTGAACTCACAGAGGATTCTTATGTCTTACGCTACAAGGGCGCTTGCTGTAGCGTCTGCTCTTTTAATGGGGGCACCAACAGCATTCGCAGATACAATTTCTGGTACAGATTTCGAGACTGGAGATACTTCAGGATGGAATACTGGAACTCAAACTGGAACACTAGATGCCACAATCGGTGGAAATGGAACTGGTGTGAGTGTTGTCGATAATCCAGTTATCTTTAATGCTGGATCTTTCCCCGCAGTAGGAAGCCCAACACTACAAGACGGTTCTCCTAATCCATATCACGCACCCGCAGTAACACCAACCACTTGGGAGTTTGCTCCTTATGGAACTGCTGGTGCCGCACTACAACCAAACGGTCAACAAACATTTAACCAAGCAACAGAAGCACTTGGTTTAACTCCAGAGCAAAATCAAGCAATAAGAGATCTTCTCACTCAACAACAACAAGCATCAGGACTTGGAAATCCAAACCCAACCGATGCTTCTTGGATTACTAAATCAGTCACTTTGGAGACTGGAAAAGTTTATACGATGTCTTGGAACTATATTGGAACTGATTATGTTCCTTTCAATGATGGTTCTATCACTTCACTTGTTTATCAGGGATCTGGAACTTCCCCATCAGTAACAGTTAATAACCAACTTCAAAACTATGCATTACTTGGATTTACCAATCCAGGAACAGGTGATTATTCAACAGGTTCTTTTGGTTCTACTGGATGGCAGTATTCGACTTATCAGGTAGGTGCTGATGGTGATTATCTCTTAGGATTTGCAGTATTCAATCTTGGAGATACCGCACTATCACCAGTTCTTTTAGTTGATAGTCAACCTGGAACTACAACAGCAAATGGTCAGGCATTCACTCCTGTTGCTCCAAACAATCCAGATGCACCATCTGTTGATGAAGTAGCACCAACACCAACTCCTGAACCAGAACCCACTCCTGAACCCACACCAGAACCAGAGCCAACTCCTGAACCAGAACCCACTCCTGAGCCAGAGCCAACTCCTGAACCTACACCAGAACCAGAGCCAACTCCTGAACCTACACCAGAACCAGAACCAACTCCTGAACCTGAAGTAACTCCAGAACCAACTCCTGAACCTGAAGTAACTCCAGAACCAACTCCTGAACCCACTCCAGAACCAGAACCCACTCCTGAACCAGAACCACCAACATTATTAAACTCTGTGACTGTTCCTGCACCAGGACTTCCAGTTGTTGTTACTACAGAAGTAACTCATAAGGCATCTGAGAAGGATGGAGTTCAGAAGATTAGAAGAGACTTTGCAACCACAACTCAAACTCCATTATTAAAGCAAGATACTTATAGTGATGGAACAGTTGTAAGTTCTTTACTTCTCTCAGTTGATACTCAAAATACTCGTGATGTTCTTTCTGGTCGTGTAGATCAATATGAAGTTTTAGATAAGATTGGTGGTGGATTACAAAATCTTCTCATTCACGAACCATCTAAACCAGACACTGATATAGTAAGAGTATTCAGTAACAACTATTATGCATGGTCTTCTGGTGATTATGGATACAATGGTAAGACTTTAATCATTGGTGGTGGATTAGAGATTGATATTACTCCTACTTGGACAATTGGTGGTCAGTATAATAATATGAATATTGATTTAGGTGGAGTTGATAGCACTTCTAAACTCCTCAAAAATCATTATGGAATATTCAATATGTTCCGTGGAAATACATTCTCACTCTTAACAAATGCTGGATTTGCACAGAACAAATATAATGTATCCAGAAATGTTCAGGGTGTCTTTAATAATGAAAGTTCAACAGAAGGAAAAGAGTGGTTTGTAAATAACAGACTATTCTGGCATCTCAATAAGAACGTAACATCATTTGTTGGTTACACTGTTGGTAACTATCAAAGAGATGAATTTGTTGAAAAAGGATCTATTCAATCCAGAAGAACTGTTGATTCTATAAACAAAACTTCACAATCTGGTGAGGTAGGTCTAAATATTTCACACCGTTTTGGTGGAAAGAAAAAGGATTTATTTGGAGTAACTGTTGGTGGTTCTTATGAAACCAGTGGAATGATTGAGGCATCTGCTTCTGTTGATTATAAAGAGATGGTCGTTATTGAAGGAATTCATCAAATCAATGATGGAGTTTCTAACACAGCAGTTTCTGCAAAACTTAAATTTAAGTTCTAAAATCCTAAATAACAAAGACATCATCACAGGAACTGATGGAAAACAAAAGGGAAAAATGTATGAGTCAGATTATTCGTATTGCGATTTTGGGTTGGTCTGCCGCACTACTGACAGCAAGTTATGCTGGTGCTCTCGCTAAAATGGATCCTACCTTTATTGCAACCGTATTCACTGCCTCTGCTGCAACCTTTGGTATTAACACAATGAAGAAGGGCGGTGATGATGATGAAAAAAAGGATGAACCAAAAAGGGAAGAGGTTGTAGAATCTCTTCCTGAACCACCTACTCCCGAAGTTTCCGCATCGGAACCAACTCTAGAAGAAAGAGTTGAAGTATTGGAAGGTCAAGTACAACCTCGCACAGGTGGAGCATAATGGCAAAGTCCGCAAATAAAGGTAAGAAAGGTTCTGCTGGAGGTAAGCAATCCAAGCAAAATCAAGGTAATGCAACTGCCAAAAAAGCAAAGAATGGTGGAAAGAAAAAATGATTGAATTTGTGACTTTGGTGGTTGTTGGTCATATGATAGTTGGACCTAACTTATGTCAAACTGATTTTTTAGGTGATAATCAAATTTACACATTTACATACCAATGCCAAGAGAATGGAACACTCCTAAACGAGAGTGTTGGAATGCTCCCATCCATCAAATACTCAAAGCTATAGATAATCACACCCGTCTTCACATGGAGACGGGTGATTTTTGGCATGAAGAACAGGCCCAGATCTTGAGAAAATATGTCAAAGATTTGAAAATCTGGATTCATAAACAAGAAGGATGGTGGAATGAATGAAAAAAATTTTAGCAACAATTGGGTTATCCCTAACTTTAGCATTTCCTGCAATTGCTAATTCTTTACAATCAATCCAACCAACAGTAAAGCCATATAGTGCCGCTGCAATGGGTTGTATGATACTTTTAGAATGTACTGAAGGAGTTGAAAAACTCACAGTAGATTCTGAACTACTAAAGGATCCAGACTTTGATCCATTCAGAGAAGAACTAAAAAGAATTATTACTGCTCTTGATGGTGTAAATGTTCCCGTTTATGTTGCACCAGAAAGATACTTTACTCCAAGAACAGTAGGATTATATAAACCAAACTATAATCGTTTCTTTGTCAATGAAACTCTTCTCAAAGATCCTAGAGAGTTCTTGGGAACAATGAGACACGAAGGATGGCACGCTGTACAAGATTGTATGGGTGGAGGAATGCAAACTTCTTTTATGGCTCAGGTACATCAGGATTCAGAAATTCCTGCTTGGGTAATGAAGCAGACTCGATTAACTTATGAATCAATGATGCAAAGTCGTGCTATTCCTTGGGAAGCAGATGCTAACTGGGCAGAAGAGCAATCAAATCAAACAGCAGAAAAACTTGAAATGTGTGCAAAAGGTCCACTATGGGATCAAATCAGACCAACTCCAATGACGATGGATTGGTTAATTGGATGTGGATGGATGAAACCACAAGAAGGTAAGTATCCTTATTATCCAAATAAGAAAGTTGAGTATTGCACTGAGGGTAAGTATTGATGGATTTTCCGTGGGGAGTTGTTACAATATTGGGATGCGGTCTTATCTTTACTGCATATGTAATTTACTACATACTACGATTAGCACACGAGGAAATGAAAGATGAAAAATCTAGCAATCATTCTGTCAGCAACGAGTCTGGCAATTAGTGGAGCACTTTGTTACGGTGCTTATGTGACCTATAAAAAAGCAGAAGCAATCCTCAACAATCCAGAAGAGTTTGTTGGTAAGGTTGTAGAGAACCAAGTCAATAAAGCATTTGAAAAATTACCTATCCCCAAACTAAATACTGAGAAGTTCAAATTACCATTCTAATGGATAAAGATCCGTACATTTATAGAATCAAGTCTGTTCTTAAGGTTGTAGATGGTGACACTATTGACGCTGCTATTGATCTTGGTTTTGATATCTCCCTTACTAAGCGAATTCGTCTTGCTGGTGTCGATACCCCAGAGAGCAGAACAACTGATGCTAAAGAAAAGGCACTTGGTCTTGAAGTTAAAGAATGGCTTAAGAAAAAGTTAGAAGGTCAAACCGACATCATTGTTAAAACAGAACTCCCAGATTCTACTGAGAAATATGGTAGAATTCTGGGATATTTGTTTATTGGAGATGCTGAAGTATCTGCAGTCAATAAAAAGAAATCAGTCAATCAACAAATGATTGATGAGGGATTTGCTTGGGAATATTCCGGTGGAACTAAAAAGAAAGATTTTTCTCTATTGGAATCAAAAAGACAAGCGAGCAGATAATTTTTTAGCAATCTTTTTAGGAGGGGCATAGAGAGGTTTGAATCTTTCTTGTCCTTCTTTTGTGAACTTATCTTTTATTGGTTCATCAATGATTACTTTATTTTCAATTTCGTAAAGTGTGTTTTGCTCTATTTGGTCTCTAATGTACTGTTCAACATTATCAACTTGAGCAACTAATCTTGTTCCTTCTGCTGAGTATTCAAAAATATCAATATGACCTGCTTCTGCCATCACATAATGGAGAACAGGTTTAACTTGTTTGATTTTAATTTTAAACTTATTCTTTGTTGCTTCTTTGATAAATGGTTCAGCAGCATTCTTCAATACATTAAAAGCAGCAGTTGATGCTATCGTAGCAGCAGTTGTAACTACTGCTACAGCACCAGCCGTAGCAACAAGAGAAGGATCAGGTAGATTAATATCGACACCATAAACAGAAAAGGTTGGTTGAGGTTTATCTGGTGGAACTTCTACAACTGGTGTAGGAGTTTGAGTAGTGGAGGTTTCAGCAACTTGTGGAAGTTGAGGTTGAGTGATAGTATCTGGAAGTCCTCTATTTTTCTGTTGTTCTTCTGCTGCTTGTTTTTGACGTTCTGCATTTACTGCAGCATCAAACTCTGCCTGAGTGGGAACATTGAGAACTGGATATTTAATTCCAGTGTTCGGCATATTAATAACAGGAACTTCTAACCCACGAACTACTGGTACTTCTACACCACGAACACTCGGTCTATCTATAGTTGATATTACAGATGGACCGGATATTCGATTTATGTTTGCGTTTGGTATGTTAATCGGATTATTTCCGATTATTGGTCTTAAATTTGGATTATCAATTGGTTGTATTGGTTCCATTGACCACATCCTCAACTCTTGGGTATTTCACAACAACATCCGCACAAACTTTATAGTAAGGACTATCGGGATGGAACATTACCCCCGCTTTATATGCCTCACCGCATTTCAATAATCTCACGAGTTCAAAATCTAATCTTGCCTTATCTGCTTCTGCTTGTTGTCTTGAAATTTCGACCCTTGCTCTTGCCTTACAAAGTTCTTGTAAAGAACCATCTAGTGGGACATTAAATCCCATAGACAATCCAGCGTTACCAGAAAAAGATGTAAACTGTTCTGGGTCTTGACTTGCATTTCCATTACCAACAACGAAAGGTGCTAGAGAGAAGGTCGGTCCCTGGCAACTAACGCCCGCACCATAGGTATTAAGTGCGTACGGCCCTTGGAGAACTTGGACCGCTTGGTTTGTAACGTTTCCAGTAGCACTAGCAGAAGGCCCAGCGATATTAGTATTACTAGGAGCTGTTTGAGCCAACACTGGCGATACATAAAGTCCTACTGCGTAAATACAGATACGGATGTAGTTGTTGATTCTGTTTCTGTAGTTCTGTCTATCCATGTTTCTTTTGCCACTCCAGGTCCGAGATAGGTTTCACTGAACTGGAATGGAGCACCTTGCGTCATAATTGAATAACCAGAACCTCTTTGAGGAACGCCAGGAATGTTGATGTTCGTACCAGTTACAGTATAAGATTCACCAGTTGTATATTCAACTTGGCGGATTGTTTCTACAATTCTTGTTGTAGATTCTGTTGTTGCGTTAATAGTGCCTCTAGTAAAATTAGGCACAACTGTATTTGCCATTGCGGGAGTACAAATGACTCCCGTTGCTAAAAGCAAAGCGGGAGTTAAATGTCTCATTTGAATACACTTAATTCGATGGATCTTTGAGCAGTAGCACTTGTACCTGCACCACCAGCAGTAACAGTAGGAACACCAGTTGGAGAAAGAGTACCTGCAAGAGTTCCTTTCTCGCCACCAACTTGAGTTACACTATCTCCATAGAGATTTGGTGAGTCAAATGTTCCTTGATTAGAAAGTGTTTGATTGAGAACAGGAGTATCTGCCTCAATAATGCTTTCTGAGAAGCTAAATGCTTGACCTGGAGTATTAATGTCGTAGGTTCCAGCACCACCAACACCCCCAAAGGATGTTGCTTGGATATTGGTTCCTGACGCTGAATAGGAAGCACCAATTCGGGTTGATTGAACAGCAGCACCATCAACTTTCAATTGAACGGAATCAGTGATTTTAGATGTAATTTCAGCAGCATTAACTGGGATTGCGAAGAATAACGAAAAGGCTAATAGAAGTCTTTTCATTTTCTTAATGTGAATAAACACTACTCTTATTTAGGAGAGTGTCTCCATTTGAAGGGCTTGACAAGGGCAGCAGACCGTAGTATGATAAATAGGTAAACAAATGTTACGAACCCTAACGGATCTGTAACATTGTCCACTCCCATTAACCGAGACCTATGGGGAGTATAAAAACGTCTCTCATACCCACAGTGGAGGGTGCTGTGGGGTATAATTGTATCAGTTCGTCCCCCCGAACTTTTAACTAACTCTCTTAAAAAAATGACTGCTACAATTTCACGTCAACAATCACAATCGAATATTTGGGAACAGTTTTGTAACTGGGTAACTTCAACCGACAACCGCCTCTATGTGGGTTGGTTCGGCGTTTTGATGATTCCCTGCTTGCTTGCTGCTACTACTTGCTTCATCATCGCATTCATCGGTGCTCCCCCAGTGGACATTGATGGTATCCGTGAACCAGTTGCTGGTTCTTTGATGTACGGAAACAACATCATCTCTGGTGCTGTTATTCCTTCGTCCAATGCAATTGGACTGCACTTTTATCCTATCTGGGAAGCTGCCTCTCTTGATGAGTGGCTATATAATGGCGGTCCTTTCCAACTTGTAGTGTTCCACTTCCTCATCGGTATCTATGCCTATATGGGTCGTGAGTGGGAACTTTCCTACCGCCTGGGTATGCGTCCTTGGATCTGCGTTGCTTACTCTGCACCTGTTGCTGCTGCAAGCGCAGTGTTCCTGGTCTATCCTTTCGGTCAAGGTTCTTTCTCTGATGCAATGCCTCTTGGCATCTCTGGTACGTTCAACTACATGCTTGTGTTCCAGGCAGAGCACAACATCCTGATGCACCCCTTCCACATGCTTGGAGTTGCTGGTGTGTTCGGTGGTTCTCTGTTCAGTGCTATGCACGGTTCTCTGGTTACTTCCTCGCTGGTTCGTGAAACCACCGAGAACGAGTCACAGAACTATGGTTACAAGTTCGGTCAAGAAGAAGAGACCTATAACATCGTTGCTGCTCACGGTTATTTCGGACGCCTTATTTTTCAATATGCTTCCTTTAATAACTCCCGTTCGCTGCACTTCTTCCTGGCTGCCTGGCCTGTGGTTGGCATCTGGTTCACTGCTCTTGGTGTAAGCACGATGGCTTTTAATCTCAACGGTCTGAATTTTAACCAGAGCATTCTGGATAGTCAGGGTCGTGTGCTCAATACTTGGGCAGATGTCCTTAACCGTGCTGGACTGGGAATGGAGGTAATGCACGAGCGCAATGCTCATAACTTCCCTCTGGACCTTGCTACTGCACAGAACACTCCTGTTGCTCTGACTGCTCCTGCAATCGGTTGATAAAAACTCAATAGTTTTTAAGACCTCCTTCGAGAGGTCTTTTTTTGTGACTACTTGACTAAATACTTAAAGTTATGCTATAATAACTTTAACAACTTAATCAAAGGACTATGAAAACCTGTAAAATTTGCAACGAATTAAAACCACTTACAGAATTTTACCAGACAGTAAGGAATGGAACTCCTTATGGACATCATGGTAAATGTAAAAAATGTTATGTAAAAAAGCAACAAGAAAACTATGACCCTATAAAAAAGAGAGATGAAAACTTGAAAAGGGTTTATGGTATTGGTATTGAAGAGTATAATAATCTTCTAGAAAAACAAGGACATAAATGTGCTGTCTGTGGTTCTACTGACCCGAAAGGTAGAAAATCTGGTAGAGGTGGTGGTGTAGATGTTTTCTATGTTGACCATAACCATAAAACTGGTAAGGTAAGAGGTCTACTCTGTAATGTCTGCAATAGAACTATTGGATATGTAAATGAGGATGTTGATTTGATTAGGAATATGATAGAATATGTTAAAAAGCATAAAACCAATGTCTCATAATAATCAACATCATCCTATGGAACCCTGGATTATCTGGGCAGGTGTAGGTATGATGGGATTCACAATCATTGTGTTTGTCGTATTCACTCTTTCGGTAATTTATTGGGGATGAGCACAAACACTCATTGACTTCTTTGTTAAGCAATGTTAAGATAAATATGAGAAACGATATAGGAGGCTATGACTTCTTCAACTCTTTCACCGCCCATTTCTCAGAGAGGTTGGTTCGATGTCCTGGATGACTGGAAATAAACAAAACCTCTTAGCTTCCGTGAGGACTTCTGTATGACCTTTTTGGGACTATATCTTATCTTTCTTGGTGTGAGTGGATTGTTTAGAGATTTACAGAGATACAGAGAACAAACTGACGATAGGTAGACACTAAAAAAATCGGCACAGGGGCACTTGAAAACAGGTGCCCTTTCTGGTATGATACTCTTATATACAAATGACTGATGACCAACAACAAAGAAGTAGCACAAAAAGTTTATGAAGCATTCTGGAAAGATGAACCACATCCCTGTAATGTTGATGGATATGAGATTGCTAATGCTCTCCGTGAAGTAATCAACCAACTCCAACAATCTCCTGGTGTGATTTCTTGTCCCGACCTCCTTGAACTTTGCGATGAGTTGGAAAATCTATGACTGAAATCAAATACCGACTTACTTGGAAATCAGACACTCAACGCACTCGTAAAGAAGCATACTTTCCTACACGCACGATGGCTGAAAAGTGGTATGATGAGAAACTAACAGAAGGTAAAAAACCACAACTCTGGATGGAAGAAACCACCACTATCCTTTATAAACTGAAATGAGTCGTTTTACTAAAAACCCAGACGAAGAATATATGGTATCTATTGATGAGAACTATTGAAGAACTGGAAACTAAAAAGTAGAAATATTCATTTGTATAAATATTTATGTAGTCAATACAGTAGCAGTAAGAATGAAGCATAAACATCATATTGTTCCAAGACATATGGGTGGAACTGACGACCCTTCTAATCTTATTGAACTGACTGTGGAAGAACACGCAGAGGCACACAGAAAGTTATGGGAACAATATGGTAATATCAAAGATTACTGTGCTTGGAAAGGTTTAGAAGGAACTATTGGTAAAGAAGAGATTGTAAGATTGCTGATGGACCCAACTGGAAGAGTTCATACAGAAGAGACCAAACAGAAAATGAGTGAGGCACATAAAGGTAAGTCAAAACATACAAAGGAAAGTAAAGAAAAGATAAGTGAAGCAAGAAAAGGAAAGCCTTTGAGTGAAGAGCACAGGGCAAAAATATCAAAAAGTTTAGAAGGAAATACCCGTATGGTGGGTAAAAAATTGAGTGATGAGACAAAGAAAAAAATAAGTGAGGCAGGTAAAGGTAATAAGAGAGCATCTGGTCCTCATAATGTTAGTGAAGAAGCAAAAAGAAATAGGATTGAAGCAACAAAAGAAAGGTGGAGGAAATACAGGGAGGCAAAAGGACTTGACCCAAATAAACCTATTGATAGTAGATACTCCAAGATATAGTGCCCGCAAGGGCACCTGCCGAAGGCAGTAAGTATAAATACACTTCCCTCCTTACTTGATTTGCCCTATAATAAATATGTAAAGTAATGTAAAGGAGGCTATGACTTCTTCTGTTTTACAGACACCCTCCCAATCGCAGCGTGGATGGTTTGATGTCCTTGACGATTGGTTGAAAAGGGATAGATTTGTGTTCGTAGGTTGGTCTGGCCTGCTTTTATTTCCAACAGCATACCTCGCACTTGGGGGGTGGTTGACTGGAACTACATTTGTTTCAGCGTGGTATACACACGGTTTAGCATCAAGTTATTTGGAAGGTTGTAATTTTTTGACCGCAGCGGTAAGTAGCCCCGCAGACGCTCTTGGACATTCCTTACTTCTTCTATGGGGTCCAGAAGCTCAGGGAGATTTCGTCCGCTGGGTCCAACTTGGGGGACTATGGACTTTTGTGGCGCTCCACGGGGCTTTCAGCCTGATTGGATTTATGCTCCGCCAGTTTGAGATTGCCCGTCTTGTAGGCATCCGCCCTTACAACGCAATCGCGTTCTCTGGTCCCATTGCGGTGTTCGTCAGCGTTTTCCTGATGTACCCTCTGGGTCAATCCAGTTGGTTCTTCGCACCATCCTTTGGTGTCGCAGCAATCTTCAGATTCCTTCTGTTCTTACAAGGATTCCATAACTGGACCCTCAACCCTTTCCATATGATGGGAGTTGCTGGTATACTGGGAGGAGCACTTCTCTGTGCAATCCATGGAGCAACTGTAGAAAATACTCTATTTGAAGATGGTGATCAAGCAAATACATTCAAGGCATTTGAACCGACTCAAGAGGAAGAAACCTATTCAATGGTTACTGCGAACCGCTTCTGGTCGCAGATTTTTGGAATTGCTTTTTCCAATAAGCGTTGGTTACATTTTTTCATGCTTTTTGTTCCCGTTATGGGTCTCTGGACTAGTTCTATTGGGATTATTGGTCTCGCTCTCAATCTTCGTGCTTATGATTTTGTAAGTCAAGAAGTAAGAGCAGCAGAAGACCCAAGTTACGAAACTTTCTACACAAAAAATATCTTATTAAACGAAGGGCTTCGTGCTTGGTTAGCACCAGTTGATCAACCACACGAATCGTTTGTTTTTCCTGAGGAGGTATTGCCTCGCGGAAACGCACTTTGATTTTAAAGACCTCATTGTTGGGGTCTTTTTTATTTACATAAGAACCAAAATATGATATTATATAAATAATAATAGATATTCATATTCAGGATAATGCCTTTAAATAATAAATCAAAACCTTGTGGTGCTTTGGTTGGTGAAAAGTTTGGAAAACTTACCGTTTTAAAAGAAGAAGTTATTTTTAAAAGTGGAAAGAATAGAGTATACACAACTTGTAAGTGCGAATGTGGTGGGCAAAAAACCTGTGAAAGATATGGTTTAGTGTCTGGAAGAACTACTAGTTGTGGGTGTGTATTAACAGAACGAACTATTGCTTTTAATAAAACCAAAAAGAAACCAAAAGGTAGCAAAAAAGCAGATGATAGAAGATATAAGATGTTTCATAATGCTCAACATAGAGCAAAAAGAAAAGGCATTCCATTCAGTATAACTATAGATGATATTATTATTCCAGAAACTTGTCCTTTACTTGGAATACCTCTTATATCTACTAATGATAAGAGTGATCCAAGAAATCCAAGTCTGGATCAAAAGGTTCCCGGTAAAGGATATACTCCAGATAATATTTGGGTTATATCTTCAAGAGCAAATGCTTTAAAGTGGGACGCATCCCTACAAGAACTAGAACTCCTAGTAGAAAACCTAAAATGTTTCTCATCCTCTTCTCATTCATAGCGTTTGGAATTCTAATGTTTATATTATCTGTTATGCAAGACTTATGATAACTTCAACTACACCATACAAACTCGCAGAAATCATTAGAGATACTTGGCCTGGACTTTACAGACCACCAGTAAAGAGTTATAATCAAGCAAAAGCACCAGAAAAAAATGTATGATTATTGGGTGGTCACAGATAAAACCACAGGTAGGGTAATCGCTCATTGTGGCGAAGAAAATGATGCATTGATGTTAGTTGGATTCGATAAAGACAAAAGAACTTATCGAAAGCAAAAGTTTATTATGGATCAAGTGATTACAATAACATCAACAACAGATAAACAACTTCTTGGTCAACAAGGATTGCCTGCTGCAAAAGAAGAACTTCCTCCAATAGAACTTCAACAACAAGTATGGTTACCTGAAGGACAAGGAATTCCAGTTAACGCTAAATAACTTTCAGTTTTATAAGAATTATGAAGTTTACAGTTTATTCAAAAGACGGTTGCCCATATTGCACAAAAGTCCAACAGGTGTTAGAGTTGGCACAACTACAGCATGTAGTCTACAAATTGAATACTGATTTTACTCGCGATGAGTTTTATGCTGAGTTTGGAGAAGGTTCTACCTTTCCCCAAGTGATTGTCAATGATCAACACATTGGTGGTTGTTCTGACACAGTTCAATATCTACAGGAGCAAAAACTAGTTTAATGGATAATAATCTTTACGAAGTTTGTAACGATGTTGAAAAAGCAATTGATTATGCTTTTAATGGTCAATTTGTTTTGAGTTTTTATGATTATTTAAAAGTTCGTGGAACTAAAAAAGTAGAAGTTGAACAGTTTATTGAAAGTAATACAGCACATGAACTGAGTAATCTTGTAATGGATTTGGATGACTATCTTGAAGGTGGGTCTGATGAGATGCATAAACAACTTCGTGAAGGATATGGTCATATTCCAAAGCCACAAGCAAGAAAAATAAGAAATTACCTATATGGTATTCTTGAAGATGCATGGAGATATAGTAATGACAAAAAACCGGGAAGGCGAAAGAAGCAAACTAAATAAGTCAGAACCTCAAATTAATCGAGGTGTTGAATTATTACTTAGGAATAAAAGGAGGAGAGAATCAAAACCAAAAACCTTTCAAGTGAAGTTTGGTAAAATGATTTCTCTCTTTCGCAGAGAGTTTCACTTTTTTATAGAATTTCATTTTGATGTTAGAAAAAAATAAACTCTCTGGAGAAAACAAATGGAAACGGCATACGTAGTAACATTTATTACAATGTTTACCTTGCTCTTTTTTATGGTAGGAGGTATAATAGGTTGGTTAACTTATAAACATCTACTGGAATCAAAACCTCCATATTTGCATCCAGAGTTTTTTGATGAAAATGGTCAGATTATTCCTGACGAAATAGTATCTGTACGATTTGAAAACGATTACGATTATGACTACGACGAAGATGAAGAAAGCGACGATTGAAAAACCTATTGAAACTCTTCCAACAAACCCCTTTGTATTTGAGATTCTAGAACTTGCCTCAAAGCAAAGAAGCAATGCAAAGAAAGTAGAAGTTCTTAAGACATATGAACACGATTCTCTAAAAGCAATTTTTATTTGGAACTTTGATGAGTCTGTTATTTCCCTTCTTCCCGAAGGTCAAGTTCCATATGCCAGTACAGGAGAGCAAACATCCTATAGTGGAACTCTAAGTGGAAAAATTGAAGACGCAGTATCTAAGATGCAAGAGTTAAACTCAAATTCTCTTGGATCAATGGATCAAGGAAAATCTTCCATCAGAAAAGAATATCATATGTTTTATAATTTCCTAAAAGGTGGTAATGATGGATTGAGTTCTCTACGTAGAGAAACTATGTTTATTAATATTCTTCAGGGACTTCATCCTCTTGAGGCAGAAATTCTTTGTTTGGTAAAAGATAAAAAACTTTCCAATAAATATAAGATATCTTTTGAAAATGTTAAAGAAGCATACCCCGATATTCAATGGGGTGGTCGTTCATGAGTGCAGTAGTAGGAGAAAAGAAAAAAATGGCAGAAAATAAAACCAAGATTAATAAAGTTCTGCCACATGAATATGGATGCGAAATTCTTTTAGAAAAAACTACTGTAGAAAAAGCAAAAGATTCTTCACTCCCAAATGATGCATATTTAATTTGGTATATCGTTGATGATGAAGAATGTATTGATCTAACTCGTTGCCCCAAACGAGTAAATCTTTTTGATATGTACTACGATAAGTATGGTCCTGGTGCTGTTAAAAAAATTGATTTTGGGTATGGTAGAACTAATCCAAAACTTTGGGGATATAAACAACCAGAGAAAAAGAAAAGAAAATGAGTTCAGGATTTGATGTAGAAATTGAAATGCCGAAGTCTGATATTGACAAACTTCTTAAGCAGTATAAAAAAATAAAAAAGTATCAAAAATCATCTCTGTATGCTATCAAAACAATGGACGGCACAGAAGATATTGTGAGTTCATTGATAAAGGAAGCGGAGGAGAATCCACTGTAAATGGGAAAGCATTATCTACTTAACTTGTATGGATGCTCGTTTGTCCTTTTGGACGACGAGCGTTGTCTTATAGACTTACTAGAAAACGCAGCAGTAGCAAGTGGTGCTACTGTGGTTCAAACTATCTCAAAAAAGTTTGAACCACAGGGAGTTACTGTTATTTGTTTATTGTCTGAAAGTCATATTAGTATTCATACTTGGCCTGAAGAAGGTAAGGCAGCAGTGGACGTTTATACCTGTGGTGATTGTAATCCAAAGATTGGGTGTGATATGATTATCGAACAACTCTTTGCACAGAACCATACATTAAGTTATATTGAACGGTAACAAAAGTTACAAAAGTACTTGTATAGATAATGTAACTAGAGGTATAATAATCCTCTACCGTTCATCCTATGACTAAAGCACTCTTGCTTTTAGCATGGGTTCCTTTCCTCTTTGTTTCAGCGCCACAAGCATCTAGCATCCAACAGGTTGCAGTTTCTTGTGACACCGCGATGGAACTAATGGACATCGTTAAAAACGGCGATGTAGTATCACAAAAGACAGAGGACCGATTGTTATTAGAACTCCGAAAGGATTTTATAGTAAAGTGCTAAAACCTAATAGGACGGAAGTAAGCCGACGCGGAACGGATCGTTCATTCGCTATTCGCAAATAGCGAACGCAAACGCCGACTGAAGGAACGCTCTTTAACCTAAAAAACTAAGGAGAACCCAATGTCTAGAGTAGTATATCGTGGTGTTGAGTATGACACCCAAAAGCGTCTTGAGTATCAACAACAAATGATGCAGCAACCCCAACAATACAACGAAACCTATCGTGGTGTTAAGTTTGTAAAGGAGGGGCATAAATGAAGAAACTAAACTTCCTTCAACTCATTAAAGAGCAAAAACAAAAAGAAGAGAGGCGTCAAAAAGCATCTCTTGCTACTTTAGTAGCAGCAAAATAATTTAGAGAGGGACTTGACTCCCTCTCTTTTTTTATGTATAATTACCTTTGTCGAGGTTAATAAACATGGATCAAGAAAAGCTTAAGCTAATTGTCAGAAACCTTGAATCTCTGGTAGAATGTTTAAAGTCAGAGATTAGTTCTGATGAGGATTCTTTTAAACCAGAATTACAATATGAGGAAATTAAAAACTTTCTAAATGATTACGACGAAGTATTTTATGACGAGGAAGATGAATACAATGTTCGATGATTTTGAATTTATGAAACCAGAAGTAAAACTAATTAGTGTTACTCCTGACGCAGAAAAGCATATGGCATATTGTGCTCGCGTAAGTAACCCTGCAAATCAGGAGAATGAAAAGTTCTCTGGACTACTCAAGTATTGTATTCAACATCAGCACTGGAGCATCTTTGAGCAAGCAAGTATGACTGTAGAAATTAATACTACAAGAGGTATCGCAGCTCAGATTTTACGTCATAGGTCATTTACATATCAAGAATTTTCGCAACGATATGCTGATGCTAATCTTCTGAATAATACTATTCCTCTTCCTGAACTTCGTCGTCAGGATACAAAGAATCGTCAGAATAGTATCGATGATATTCCGGACTATCTGCGTCTAACTTTGACAGAAGATGTCCGCGTCCATTTTGAGAGTGCTCTACGCCTCTACAACCGCCTTCTGGAGAAAGGAGTGGCAAAGGAGTGTGCAAGGTTTGTACTGCCCTTAGCAACGCCTACAAGACTCTATATGACCGGTTCTGTAAGGTCATGGATCCATTATATTGATCTTCGTTCTGCACATGGTACACAGAAAGAACATATGGAGATTGCAGAACTTGTTCGCTGTATCTTTACCTGCCAGTTCCCTGCGGTATCTGAAGCACTTGGTTGGACTCGTGAGGGATGTGTAGAATGTGTTGATCCACCTTCAGTCACTATTGAATAAATATCCTTACATACTATGGAGGTGTAACATTGGCAACGTATCCAGTTTATAATAAAGTTACTGGTGAACAAAAAGAAGTTGTTCTCAGTGTTCATGATTGGGATCAGTGGAAAAAAGATAATCCAGATTGGGATAGAGATTGGTCTGATCCATCAACTTGTCCTGCATCTGGAGAAGTTGGTGAGATTTATGATCGACTTATAAAATCTCATCCAGGATGGAATGATGTTCTTCATAAAGCATCAAAAGCACCAGGATCAAAAGTAAAACCAATTTAATCATTCTATGGCAAGAAGAAGAAAAGAAGACCAACCAATTGGTGTTGGGATGACTGCTAAGCAGATGAAGCGTAAAAAACCAATCAATCTAGATTTAATTAGAGAGATTGAACCACTAACAGATAATCAAAAACTTTTATATCAAGCATACGAAAAGGGACAAAATATCGTTGCATATGGATGCGCAGGAACAGGTAAGACATTCATCACGCTTTATAACGCTCTTCAAGACGTACTTGATGAAAGATCTCCTTACGAAAAGATTTATATCGTTAGGTCTCTTGTTGCTACCCGTGAAATTGGTTTTCTTCCTGGTGATCATGAAGACAAGTCATCACTTTATCAAATTCCCTATAAGAATATGGTGAAGTATATGTTTCAGATGCCAGATGATGCGTCGTTTGAAATGCTTTATGGAAATCTAAAACTTCAAGGAACAATTAGTTTTTGGTCTACTTCCTTTATTCGTGGAACTACTCTGGATAATGCAATCATCATTGTCGATGAATTTCAAAACTTGAATTTTCATGAACTTGATAGTATCATTACTCGTGTAGGTGAAAATAGTAAGATTATGTTCTGTGGAGATGCTACTCAAAGCGATCTTATTAAAACGAACGAAAAGAATGGAATTATCGATTTTATGAAAGTTCTTCGCGTGATGCCTTCAATTGATATTATTGAATTTGGAGTTGATGATATCGTCCGCTCTGGATTTGTGAAGGAATATATTCTTGCTAAAATGGAAGTCGGTGTATGAGTTTTATTCATTGTAATTACTTAGGTGATCTTGAATTAGAAAAGAAAGAAACAAATGGCATCCGCTTGTATAATCTTCCTGATGGTCAGTGGGTGCCATCAATTACATCTGTGACTTCTTTTTATAATCGCGATATCTTTATTAAGTGGAGAAAAAGAGTAGGACTGGAAGAGGCAAATCGAATTACTAAAAGAGCCACTGCAAGAGGAACCGATTTTCACCAAGTCTGTCAAGATTATTTGGAAAACAAAGAACTTGATTGGAATGATTATCAACCAATGACAAAGATAATGTTTTCTTACGCAAAACCTTATCTTAATAAGATAAATAATATTCATGCAATTGAAAGGACACTTTATTCTGAATATTTGGGACTTGCTGGAAGAGTAGATTGTATTGCAGAATACGAAGGAGAACTAGCAGTAATAGATTTTAAAACATCTGAGAAGATTAAACCCGAGGAGTGGATTGAAAATTATTTTGTTCAAGAAACTTTTTATGCTGCAGCATATTACGAACTCACTGGTCAGGTTGTTAAGAAACTTATTACACTCATGGTAACTCCTGGTGGAGAAGTGAAAGTATTTGACAAAAGAAACAAAGGCGACTATATTAAACTATTAGTTCGTTATATTAAAGAATTTGTACATCACAATACTAGGTCAGATGGAGAATGAATTAGAGAAAGCATTAGAAAGTAAGTTTTTTTGTCCCTCTAAATTCGCACAAGAAATCGAAAATCTTGTACAAGTTAATGTTGAAATGAACTATATCGATGCCATTGTTTATTTTTGTGAACAAAATAACATCGATATAGAGTCAGTGCCAAAACTTATTTCAAAACCATTGAAAGAGAAAATTAAGTATGAAGCAATGGAACTTAATTTTTTAAAGAAAACATCTCGTGCTAAATTAGTTTTTTGAATGATTCCTTTTGATGCTTATAAATGTTATTTGTCTTTGAAAAATCATTTTACCAAAGACAATTATGATTACCATAAGTATTGTGGTAAAAGTAGAGCAACTCTTCAATCTTTTTATAGAAGAAAAGATAGGATGTGGTTTGAAAAAGTTTCCAGACAAAAATCTGATAAAGAGGTAGAAGAGTTTTTCGTCGCCAATTTCGTATCATGCAATGATCCAGAAACTCTCTGGATTGGAGAAATGATTAAAGATGGTGAAGGAAGATATACTGAATGGAAAAAGAAAATACAATCTCTTTCATATATCTTTAAACAAGAAACAGAAAATTTATTTTCTGAAAACAAATTTGAGGATGTTTTTAAGTGTTCTAAGGGACATCCTCCAATCTTAAAAAAGTTCCTGAACGGTAATATTAGCCTAGAAACTCTAGTCATATATGATAAAATATTCCTGTTCGGGAATGACTTTGATAAGAAACTTCAAGACCCGGTATGGCAAACCGTCAGTCGTAGGATTAAAAAATATAATCCATTTCTAAATATTGATGTATTTCGTTACCGAAAAATTTTAAAGGAAGTAGTTCTAGGAGAAAGATGAGTTTTTTTAATTCTGAAGTTGTACGTGCTGAGATGGTAGAAATATCTGAACTTCAAGAGGAAATTTATGGAAGTGTCTTTAAATTTCCAGCTATGACGAAAGAAGATAAAATTAAGCATGTTGATCTTTTAGAAAAACTTTTGAATAAGCAACAAATTCTTTATACTCGTTTAAGTTTATCTGATGATCCTGAAGCTCAGGAAATGAAAAAACGGATAACAGAATCTGCTTCTATGATGGGTCTTCCTTCTGGAGTGGACATGAATATCATCTTTGGTAATATGACTAAGATGCTTGAAGTGATGAGGAAACAGATTGACAAGACTGGTTCCGACCTGTAGAATAACGAAGTACACAAAGGCCAAATCTCAACAAATAAGAGGTACAAATGTCTAATTTTGCAAATCTTAAAAAGCAATCTTCGCTTGGTTCATTGACTGAGAAACTAGTGAAGCAAGTCGAGAAGATGAATACCACTTCTGGTGGTGCTGATGAACGTCTCTGGAAACCTGAGATGGATAAAACTGGAGTAGGTTCTGCAGTTGTTCGTTTCCTGCCTGCTCCTGATGGCGAAGATGTTCCTTGGGTAAAGATGTATACTCACGCTTTCCAAGGTCCTGGTGGTTGGTATATTGAAAACAGTTTGACTACGATTGGTCAAAAAGATCCTGTTAGTGAATACAATCGTGGTCTCTGGAATAGTGGTAGCGAGAAAGATAAGGAAACTGTTCGTAAGCAAAAGCGTAAACTTTCTTACTACAGCAACATTTATGTTGTAAAGGATCCTGCTAATCCATCTAACGAAGGTAAAGTATTTCTCTTTAAGTATGGTAAGAAGATCTTTGATAAGATTCTGAATGCTATGCAACCTGAGTTTGATGATGAAGATCCGATCAATCCTTTTGACTTCTGGCAAGGTGCAAACTTCAAGATCAAGATCGTGAAGAAAGATGGTTATTGGAACTATGATAAGTCTGAATTTGATCGTGTTGCTCCTCTTCTGGATGATGATGACGCACTTGAAGCACTTTGGAAGAAAGAGTATTCTCTGACTGCAATCACTGCTCCAGATCAGTTTAAGACTTATGAAGAACTTGAGAAGCGTATGAATTACGTTCTTGGTGTTGGTGGAACTAATACACCCACTCAGTCTCGTGCAGTAGTTGAACAGGAAGATGTATACGAGTCTTACAGTTCTCCCGTAACCCGTGAGGATAAAGTTATGGAAGAACTTGAGCAGTCTTATACTCGTTCTAAGTCTCCTTCACTTCCAGTTATCTCTCAAGATACTGATGATGAAGATGACGCTCTTTCTTATTTCCAGCGACTTGCTGAAGATTGATTATTCAGAAAGTTTAATATTGTGCGCTTTCTTTAGGGTATCACTCACATACTGGGTGCTACCCTTTTTATATGGCATAATATCTTCTAAGTCATTAAACATTACGTTCAGATAACTTGGTTTTAGTATAAAGATATTTCTTTTTCTATTTTCAATTTCAGATTCATATTCAAAATTTGTAACTGATCTTAAAATTGATGATGAAGGTAATAATGAGTAATAGTTTAGTCCTGCATCATAAAATTCGTAGTAGTATGAATTTCCTCCAGTTCCCACTTGAAAAATAACTTCCTCGCTGCCATTTGTACTTAAAGTTGGTGTTGCGGAAATTGGTGTTCTTGGTAATTCATATGTAAATGAAACTGCAATGTCATCGAATGGAACATACGCGGAGGTAACTTCAAATCTACCATTGAATATTCTTTCTGAAATATTGTTGATATTAACTTCAGAACCAACGTTTAATCCTTTTATGCCGTTGTTTAATGTTATGGTTACTGTTTTTGATGGTGTTCTGCCATCTCCAGAAAATATTTGAGTAATTTTTGAGTTATTCACTTCAATAAAATTACCGCTAGTCTTCCATGTATTTGGCATTTTTAATCCAGCAGGTAAGACAACAGCACCTCTAGAATCTGTAGTTCCTATAGTTTCATAGTGATGAACACCAGAGTATAAGTTTTCATATGATCCATATTTGTTTAGGAGAACTTCATCAAATACTGATAGTGGCAAAGGCCATTCTGTTTGAACACTGAGAATATTATTGGACAACAATACCACCCAATCTAGAGTTTCATCTCCGTAGACTTTATAAGCAACATTGTCTGGTCTATCACCTCCTTGGATTTGATATTTTTCAAAGAAAGAAAGATTTCCAAAAATGTCTTCTCTAAGTTTCCCTCTCTTGAATAAATTTTTTACAGGAACACTGTCTGTAATTGAACTATATTGAGTAGTTCTATCTACATATTCGAAGTTTGGTACTTGTCTGAAATATGGTTTTGCCATTTTTTAGTAACCTATTGGGTGATCTGTGTAGTCTGTACTGTATATTGGTTCTAGTTCTTGGAATGATAATGTCATTGTATATGCAACCATAGTTCCATCATCATAAGTCATGTAGGTTCCCAGTGGCGTATAGTCAACCGCACAGTTTAGAAGAGCACATTCTTTAATTTGATTTATGCCAGTGTGGGTTGTTTCTCCTCCTTTAAGTTTATATTCGATGAAAAAAGTTTTTGGAGCCTTAAGGAAGATATTATCATCTGTTTTTCTTGGTGCCATATTTTCCTTGAAAAACTTGATAATTTTTTTGATGTTATTCGCTTCTCTCTTTTCTCTTGCTGACATTTTAAATGTAAAGTCAAAAGGTCTTAGTTGTGGACCAGTAAAGAGAAGTTCTAAGTTTGGGTTCAATACTGAACCAAATCTTCCAAGTAGGTTTTGAATACCTACTGCTTCTCCTGCAAGGGCAACTCTTACTTCGTCTCCATACTTAACGACATTTGCCAGTGCCTTATTGCCACTCTGCTCAAAAGCTGTACCTAAATCTTTGGTTGTTTGTGCTTTCATAGCATTGAGAGACAAGTTCACAAGTTCTCTGTCAACTACATTTAAACTTGCACCTTGCCAATCAACTGAGTTTGAATCTGTAATAGAGGCTTGAATTGGTAAAAATACATGTGGACCAGATCTAGTCTTTGTTCTGTTTGGAGAACTGAGACCAGATGATAAATTTCCACTTGCTTGATATTCAACTGCAGTAAATTTAATTCTATCTTGATCTGTCCCTCTCATTCCAAGTGGGTAAATTAATACGCCATCATCTTGTGGTTTTTGTTGTTGTATTTGTTGAGTTGGATTACTTCCACTCTGCTGGTCTGGAGTTCCAGCAGTACTAGCAGTATTTCCACTTCCACCACCAATCTGACTTAACGTTGATTGTTGTATTGGAGTGCCGATAGGTTCAAAGAAAGTTTTTTCAGTTGATCTTACTTGATCTCTTCTAACTTGATTTAAAGTTGAGTTTGGATTTGCAAGAAGTTTTTGTTCTTCTGCGGAAGCGTTGACTGTGTTTATTGATCTAGCAACAGGACCACCACCAGCTGGAGTTGCGTAACCCGCAATAGGTACATCGTTTTTTCCTTGAGAATCTGTTCGAAATAAAGTAGTACTAAAAGTACCATCTCCTTGATCGGTTACTTGTGTTCTATAAAAATTGTTACCTACTTTATTGACACCGCTTACTGCAATTTTTGCCATTAGACACAGCGTTTTTTATTTATTTAGACGGAATTTTGCATAAGGTATAGAAAGCATTTCATCAAGTTCTTCATATTTAACAGTATATAATTTTCCCGCAACTTCTTCCCAAGTATAATTTCTATATTTTTCCCAATGAAAATTGATTCCTCTGAATCCCCAATTTTTAAGATCTACGCAAGCAATTAAAGGATGTTGATCGTATTCAATATCTGGAGTTTTTGGATTATATACAAATGTATAAAATTTTCCTATTTCTGGATATAATGCATCTTCTTTTAATACTTCCATAATAATTAGCATTAAATCTTCTGGGTCGTTAGTTCCTGCATCAATAATTTTTTTTCTAAGTTCTCTCATTCTTGGTGGAACGTTAGAATACTGATTAGAATACTGACCAAAACCCTCTGCCATTATTTGATACCTAATTCGTTTTCTGTAATTATGAGGAACTTAATCATTCTGTCTTCGCACCATTCTCGAATAGAATTCCATTTAGATTGATTAACAGCATATGTATTTACTTCATTAATATATGTTTTTGTTTTCTTATTTCCTTGAACTGGTGGTATAGTTTGTTTTCTTGGTTTTATTTCTATAACATATTTCTGTGTTTTTCCGTTACTTTCTAATACTTCAATAATAAAATCTGGAAAGTATCTACATACTCGTTGTTTTACTGGATTATAATATGGAATACAAAATTCTTCTGAACCATATTTCAAAATATTAGAAGACCTATCACACCATTGCATAAATTTAAGTTCCCATCCACTACGATATACTATGTTTTGAGGATCTCCAATATATTTTTCTGGATTTCTTGGATGGAAATACCCTTGATGATACTTTGGTTCACGACGCATTTTTCCAACCTTTATGCGATTTTCTCTTTCTAGATAAAAGTTCTGATAGGTGACCCGTACTTAAATTTAATTCTTTTGCTGCTTTAGTAATACAATCAAATTCAAAAATTTTTCCATCTTTTATAATTTTTCCACCCTTATGTAAATGTGGTTTACTTTTTTGTGCAGATAAACTCATTTTCTTTTTAGTTTTTTCTGAATGTTTTTTTCCTAACATTCCAGGAAAATGATATCCGCTTTGAGTGTATTCAAAAGTTTCTTCATATGTTGTAGCACCATCTACATTAAAAAGTTCGCATAATTTTGTTGTATCAAATTTATACATATATGTTTTAATACTTTCTGCCATTTTCCAGCATACATAATATAATAGTAAAAGTATTTATAAATGCCTGGAAGAGAGGACTTAATCCAAAGAAATATAACCAGAGCAGCAGCACAAGGACAACCTCCTGTGCCCGGAGTTCCACTACCTTCGAATAATTTTACTTCAGGATCAGGAAGTAGTCCGGGAAATGCCAATCCATCTATGAATTCAACGGCAGAGGTTCCTTCTGGACCAAAACCACAAAGAGTTCCTAATTATGAAATAAAATCAAAGTTATTAAGACCTGCATTAACTTCACATTTTCAATGCATTTTTAATCCACCCAATGTAGATACCATAAGAAGATACTATCTGGAAGGTGGAAAAATAATTACTTTATTGTGCAGTGAAGCCTCTTTACCAGGTTCATCCGTTCTTACTAATGAAATCAATGATGATTATACTGGCGTAACCGAGAGAATAGGTTATCGTAAACAGTATGATGATAGAGCAGACTTTACTTTTTATGTTGATCAAGGAACTCAGAATGGTGGTTATAATGTAATTAGATTGTTTGAAGAATGGATAAGATATGCTATGGGTGAAAAGGAGACAACTGGTGCAAATTATAGTTATAGAGTGAGATTTCCAGACGAACCTGGAAGTGGATATAGGACTGATATGTTCATTCAAAAATTTGAAAAAGATTTTGGTGGAAATTATTTGGAGTATGTTTTCGTAAAGGCATATCCAATTAGTATTGCATCTATGCCAGTTTCTTACGATTCTTCTCAATTACTAAAATGTACAGTTTCTTTTACTTACAATCGTTATGTTCTTAGATTACGTCAGAATGTGCAAGAAAAAGAACCACAACCATCAACACCACCAGGAGTTCCAAAAAAACCAGAATATTATGGACCTGGATTGCCTGGAGAACAAGCAAACGAACTTCGAAGAGGTCTCCTTGAAGACTTTATTGTAAGACAGCAAAATAATCCTCTTTTTTAATATCTAATAAAAACAATAAATAATCACACTGAAACTTCTATAGGACATTATGCCTTTACCTAAGATCTCTACGCCAACTTATGAACTTGAGTTGCCATCTACAGGACAATTAATTAAGTATAGACCTTTTCTAGTAAGAGAAGAAAAACTTTTAGTTCTTGCTCTAGAATCTGAAGATACCAAACAGATTACCACAGCAATTAAAACTGTTATTAAAAATTGTATAGAAACAAAAAATGTTAAGGTAGAATTGTTACCTACATTTGATATTGAATTTATCTTTTTAAATATTAGAGGTAAGTCAGTCGGTGAAGAAATTGAGGTAAATATTATCTGCCCAGATGATGGTGAAACGACAGTACCTATTAAAATAAATGTAGATGATATTCGGGTTCAAAAAAATCCTGAGCATAGTAAGAGAATTAAAGTCGATAACTCTATCATGATGGAAATGCGGTATCCATCTCTGGATCAATTTATTAAGAGTAACTTCGATTTCTCTGCAGATAATACAATGGATCAATCTTTTGAATTAATCTCTTCATGTATTGACAAAATTTTTACAGAAGAAGAAGTATGGTCTGCCTCTGATGTAACCAAAAAAGAACTTATGGAATTCCTAGATCAAATGAATTCTAGTCAATTTAAAGAGATTGAGAAGTTCTTTGAAACAATGCCTAAACTTTCGCATACAATTAAGGTCACAAATCCAAATACTGAAATTGAAAGTGAAGTAGTTCTAGAAGGGTTATCAAGTTTTTTCGCATAGGTATGTCCCATATGGACTTGGAAAATTATTTCAAACTAAATTTTTCCTTAATACAGTACCATAAATATTCATTAACAGAGATTGAAAACTTGATACCTTGGGAAAGGGATGTATACGTTGGATTGTTAAAAAATCATCTGGAAGAAGAAGAACTTAAGCAACAACAACGATAAATGAACTCAGTATCCGAAAAAATAGATGAAAGAATTCTGAGGTTACTGGGACTTCAATATACGTTTGACCTTGATTATGATACCTACTTAACTCTCATTAGGGAGGCAATGGTTTCTGGCGCAGGCAAATTACCACAAGAGGAACTTGCTCTCCTTGCAAATGAAAGAAAGAGAGTAAGAGGAAAGAAGGGTAGATTTAAACCAAAGAAGCAAAAAATAACTGCAGGAAAATTTGCAACTACTAAGTTTCTAAAACCAACTGTTCAACCAGTATCTACCCCACTCCTGTCTGGATCAGTTGAACCACAAACTCAGTTAGTTAATTTATCGCCACTCCAAGGTCCTATTGAATCTATAAAGAAAACATTATCATCTTTCTTTGATTTTAGAAAAGATGCTGGTGAACAGGAGAGAAGAGACTACGAATTTCAAAAAAGATCTAAAAGAGAGGAGGGTCTTGAGGGCATAAAGAAGGGGATGGGTGCAGTCTCCGATGCCGTACAGAAATTTATTTCTCCTTTTCAGGGTATTATTGATAGAATTTGGAGATTTATTTACTTTACTTTATTGGGTAGAGCATTTACTCAACTTGTAAATTGGTTTGGTGATTCTAAAAATAAAAAGAAGGTTGAAGTTTTAAAGAGATTTTTGAAGGATTGGTGGCCCTCTCTTCTTGCAGCGGCAGGATTCTTTTTTACTCCATTTGGAAAATTTGTTAGAGGGATTTTATCAATTGTTGGTGGATTAACTGGTAGATTAATATCGTTAATACCAAGAATTTCTGGTGCAGTAAAGGGACTTAGTAGAGTTTTACTTAATCCTTGGGTTGCTGTTCCTGCAGCAGCAGTTGGATTAGCAGCCGCTGCAAATGAAGTTACTGGACAAAGAAAAGCAGCAGGAGTACAAGCAGAGAACAAAGCAAGAGCACAGACTGGAAAGGGTCTAGGTGTTCAGGGAACTGACACTATGACAGATAAAGTTCCTAGTGTTGGTAACATGGGTGCTACAACACCTTATGGACTCTTACAACAAGCTGCCCGTGGCGGTTCTGTGATGGATGGGTATTATGGTATTGATCATAGTACTGGACAAAGGATATCTGGATTTGGTCCTGACACACAATTAATCGCTGCACAACCTGGTGAAGTTGTTATTAATAAGAAAACTGTAGATGCTGTTGGTGCAGATACATTTTTAAGTTTAAATCATTACTATGGCGGTAGTGGTGCAAATCAACCTAAGTTTGGTAGATTATTTAATACTGGTGGAATTGTTGGTGGATTATCCCGTGGTGTTACAAAATTAGCAACTCCAATCGAGAGAGCTATTAACTTTGCATTTCCGGTGGGAGGAAGAAAACCAACAACTAAAGGGCTTCGTGGCGCTCCTCTTAAAAGAATTATGCATGGCACCTCATTTGGAGCACCTGAGTCTATTCGTGCTACAGGATTTAGAGAACAAATGGGAATGCTGGGGAAAGGTGTTTACGGTAGCGTAAAAGGTTGGGTTTCTGATACTTATAGAGGTGCTGGTAAATTTAAAGGAATTTTACCTGGACAAGGACCAAGATTGGATATGTTAGTTCCTCAAGGAGCAAGAACATTAAGAGGTGCTACAGTTGTTTCTGCCAGACAAGCAAATAGAGGTCTAAGAATTGCTGAAGGTATTATGAGTGGGAGGTATACTGGTGCTAAGGCAAGGTCATTAATGCCACTATTGACTAGACAGACACCATCTATGGGTCGTGTATTAACAACAAGTGCTGCCAGACTTGGTGGTAGATTTGTTGGCGCTCTAAATGCGCCGATAATTGGAGACATGCTTGACCCTGCAGGTACTGCAATGTACGATCAACTTAGCGGTCCTTATGCATATTACAATGCACCTGGATATAGAGGACCAAAACCACTAAGAAGGCAAGGTGGTGGAGAGATATCTGGATCAATAACTCCTGAAGAGGGAATGCGTGGATACCAGATGGCTTTAAAGAAAAAAGAACTTCCTGACTGGATAATAACTGAATTAGGGAGAGAGATATGGGATGCTAAGTATGGTCCTGCTGCTAGAGGTGGTGCTGCTTTGAAAAAATACTATGGTGGTGGATTAGTTAAAGAAAATACTGGAATGAATATTCGTGGTGCAACTGCTGATAGACAAATGACTGCACTTCAACCTGGTGAATATGTTTTACCTGTTGACACAGTTTCTCGTCTTGGAACTTCTTTGATTGATAAACTTGTAGCATTTACTGACAGCAATTCAAACCCCGCAAAATTAGGTAAGAAAAATATCAATAGACCAAATATTACTCCACTATCCAATGGTGGAGGGAGTGGAGTGATTACTCTTCCGCCAATTACACAATCAACCTCTGGAGGATCTGCAGGTTCTCGTGGTGCTGGATCAAGAGTTCCTCCATTTCCTGCGACTTCTCCAACTGCTATTGAAGTAAGATCTATGAATGCTAGTATCTATGGGATTGTAGGATAATGGCAATTAACACTCAAAAGTTTTTACCATCAGCAAAAACTACTGCAATTGCTAAGATTGGTGGATCAAATGCATCATCAAGTATTGTAGGTAAAAAAAGTATAAGTGCCGGTAAATTAATGGCACTATCTCAAAAACGCAATGATGAAAGTGTTGATATTGTAAAAAGATCTTTAATTGATGTTGATTCCCTTTTAAGATCTGTTTTAAGTGAAGACAGAAAAACAGAAACTGTAAAAAATGTAAGAAAGCAACAAGAAGAAAGTCAAGAAAGAGAGACTAAATTAGAAACTCCTAAAGAATCTAAGAAGTTTAACTTGCCAAAAGTTTCTCTTCCCGGAATGAGTTTTCTTGATAGAATAAAAAGATTTTTATTTTTCACTGGACTTGGGTGGTTATTTACAAGATTTCAAGAACAACTACCAAAGTTAACTGCCATTGTTAAAATTATTACTCCAATTTATGGAGTTGTTGAAAATATATTCAAATTCATTTTAGAGTCTGTTGTTAATTTTATAGATCGAGGATATCAAACTTATGACAAAATAAGATCTATAGTAAAGAGTGTTGGTGGAGAAAAGGCACAGCAAGACTTTGATAAACTTTCTAGTAAATTAAATGAATACATTAACTATGTTTTTATTGGAGGAATGGCACTCACTGGTGCTATTACAACCTTTACTAAAAATGCAAAAAATTATAAACCACCTAAACCACCAACTCCAACTCCACCAAGAGGTCCATTACAGAGAGTAGTTAGACCTGCTCAAGCAGCAGCAATAAAGGCATCTAGAGCAGCTATAGGAAAGCAAGCAACACGTCAATTATTGAAACTTGCAAAAGGTCCATTATCAAGACTTCCTATTCTTGGTGGGTTAATTGAATTTGGACTTTCTTGGGCTCTTGGAGATCCTGTAGGTAAAGCAGCATTTAGAGGAGTTGGAACTTTACTTCTTGGTGCTGTTGGTTCTTTAATTATGCCCGGGTTTGGAACGTTTATTGGTGGTTGGGCTGGCGCAGAACTTGCTGGAAAATTGTATGAGGTTCTTTTTGAGAATAAAAAACCAGGAGCAACTGTTCAAACTCAAAGACATGGTGGAAAGATTAAACGTTATGCCAAAGGTGGTCAAGTTCTTGGTTCTAAGGGTAGAACTTTAACAATTCAAAAATCTAAGAAACCATATGTTGCACCACAATCAACTCAACCTGGTAAGGATGTAGGTGGAAAGAAAAAGATAGAATACTTATATCCAAATCCATCTGGTGGAACATTTTTTAGCAAAAAATTAACTTTAGATGAGTGGTTAAGAACCGGTAGTGGTGGTACTTATGAAGACTATTTAAAGGAATATGACAATAGAAAAACTAAACCCAATGCATACAAAGCATTGACTGGTGTTGCTGAAATTTTAAAGGATATTCCTTTTGGAATTGGTTCTTTGATGGGTGGAGCAGTTGATGTTGCATTGGGTCAAAAATTAGACAGAGGGACTTTGAAAGGTATAAGTTATGGTCTTGAAAATCTTTTTAGTTCTTTTAGGGCAATATCTGAAAAATCTACACAAGGACTTTATGGTGTTCAGAAAGAAATTTCTACAATGCAGACTGGCGGAGTTATTGGTAGAACTTCTGGTATGGGTTCAGTTGAGGTTGACCCCTTAAAAATTATTGGCGTAAGTATAAAGCAAAAAGTTGATGAGGCACTTAGAGAGGTTCAGAAACAAATCTCCTTAAAAAAAGAAGAGAAAAAAATCACTCCTGGCGGAGAAACAGGACCATCTGCTCCACCACAAAGAGGGCCTGGAGGTGGAGGTGGAGGTGGACCATCTCCAACTGGAGAAAATGGAAGATTGTCAGAATCTGTTCTTAAATCTGTTGGTCAGGGAAGATGTCGTGGTGGATGTAGATTATGGACTCCTGCGGCTAATGCCTATTTAAAAATGAAAGCAGATGCTGCAAAAGATAAAATTAATTTTCAATTGGAAAGTGCTTATAGAAGTTATGAACACCAGGCAGAACTTCGTAAAGATTATGAAGAGGGTAGAGGTCCATTAGCAGCTCTTCCAGGAAAATCGGATCACGGTTTAGGAAAAGCAATTGATTTATATCCAGAAGCGGCGCAAGATTGGGTTAGAGCGAACGGAAGAAAATACGGTTGGTATTGGCCTCCAGAAACTGGAGAACCTTGGCACTTTGTTTATGTTGGTGGAGGAAGACTTGAACCACAAAAACAACAAACACCAATACCAAAACAACAACCGCAAATACCAGATAATCAAAATTATGGAGTAAAAGATGGTGAGCAAAAAAGAGTCAAATATAATAATCAAAACTATGTGATTGCCAGAGACAAAGGTAGGTGGAGAATTTATAAGGTAAATCCAACAACTGGATTACTCGAAGAAGTTGACAGAACAGATCAAAGATTCTTAAAGGTGCTTGAAGAGTATAGAAAAACTCAGTCTCCAACTTCGCCCAAACCTTCAGGACAACAACCAAAAGCAAAGAAATCTGGACAAGCTTCTTGGTATGGTCCTGGATTTCAAGGAGGGAGAACAGCGAGTGGTGAAGTTTATGATATGAATAAATTTACTGCAGCAAGTCCTACTTTGCCATTTGGTACTAAAGTTACAGTTACTAATAAGGCAAATGGTAAGAGCGTTGTTGTTACAATTAATGATAGAGGTCCATTTGAACCAGATTTAGTTACTCCTCATAGAACAAGGGTTATCGATCTATCAAAAGCAGCGATGGATAAACTTGGTGGTCTTGGATCTGGTGTAATTAATGTTGATCTTAATTATCAAGGTGGTGGACTTATTCCAAAACAGTCTCCAAAGAATAGAACATCATCACTCTCAATGTATCCATCATATTCGGAAGGTGGTGTGCGAATTGCTATTCAACCTATGATTATTGAAAAAGTAGTTCCTGTTCCTACTCCTTCTGGTGGAAATAGATCAGTAACATTTCCTGTTTCTGCTGGGGTAAATAATAGTAACATGGAAAGTTTAAGTAGAGGATAAAATGCCAGCAGCAAATTTTGCCGCTCAGGCGGGAGAAACTCAAATTAAAATGTTTGAATTTTATTCAAACTATGGTAAAACTGTTGATGTGTCGAGTGGTTGTATTGAATTAAATTATTATGAGAGCATTCTTGATAATACAATTAGAGCGACTGCAACTTTTGCTGATACTGGAAATAGAAGTTCTGGTGAAGGGTCTGCTTCTGTAGAAAAAGATGACTTAAATTTAACTGTTGGTGAAAAGGTAAATTTAAAAGTAATTGATGGAAATCGAACAAGCCTTGAATTTACTGGCAGCAAACAACTAAGAATTAAAGAAACCCGTAATATTGATGAAAGCACTGATAAATTAACGTTTACTGTAGATCTATTTTCAAAAGAATCTATTGATAATGAAATGGAAGAATTTAGAGTAAAGAAAAGATATGATGGAAAAATTTCAGATACAGTAGATAAAATATTAAAACAGGTTTTGAAAACTTCCAAGAAAATAGAAATCGATACAACTCTTAATTCTCTGAGTGTATTGCCTACGACAACTAAACCGTTTTATCAATGTACTTGGTTGGGCCCTAGATCAGTCCCTACCGTTCAAAATGCAAAAGGAAATCTTGCGGGATTTTTCTTTTATGAAACATATGATGGATTTAAATTTAAATCTATTGATAAACTTTTTGAACAAAAACCTAAGAAAAAACTTATCTTTAATAATTTAATTGGAGAAGTTCCTAAGGAATATGATGCAAAAATATTAGACTATTCTTTCGATAGTACAATAGATTTAAAAAATGTTTTGCTTACAGGATCTCAATTAAATTCTAAGATGAAAGCAGTCAATTCTTATGAGAGTGCCTATCGAGAAAGTTCATTTGATTCAAAGAAGCAATTTAACACATCTAATAATGGTGGAAAAGAGCAACCATTAATTGCAAAAGATCTTGGAATTCAACAAAAAACATCTAGGATATCTTATAAATGGGATGATCCTGGTTTTCTTGTAGAAGGAAAGTCTCTAAAAGATCAACTTCCAAAATCAACGTATATTAATTACAGTAACGATGAAATCTTGAGACAATCTTACATGAGATATAATAATCTTTTTGTTATTAAACTTTCGGTTACTATTGCTGGAGATTTAAGTTTAAGAGCAGGTGATTTGGTTCATTGTGATTTTCCTGAGGTTTCATCTAAAAAGAATACGATTGTCAGTCAGAAAAAAAGTGGTATATATATGATAGCAGATGTATGTCATCGCGTAACAAAAAACAGTTGTTATACAAGACTAAATTTGATAAGAGAATCCATTGGCAGAAAACCATTTAAGTAACATGGACAGAACACTTCAACAACACATTAATGATGATAAAGATGAGATTGATAATCCTAATATCAGTGGCCAACGTCGCCGCCACTTGGAGGATGAACTCGATCACTTAGAAAAATATCAGGTAAATCATCCAGATACTGATCATGATCCAACCGGATTTGAAATGTATTGCGATGAACATCCAGATGCTCTAGGATGTAGAGTATACGAAGATTAATGAATCCATACTCAGGAAACTTTGATTTAGCGACTGTATCTGCTTTACCTAGATGGTTTGGTAGAGTAGTCTCTAGTATTTCTTGGCAAGATAATATTGAAGCATCCCATTTTAATCCAAAAAATCAAAAAGGATGGGGTTATCGATATAGAGTAAGATATTTTGGGTTACATTCTAGTAATACTCAGGAAGTCCCTGATGATCAGTTACCGATGGCAAATGTTGTCATGCCAGTAACTGCTGGTTCTGGTCTTGGTGGATTTATTGATACTCCAACTATTTCTGCGGGGACAATTGTAACTGGTTTTTTCTTAGATGGAATGGGTGGCCAAGAACCTTATATTGATGGTATCTTAATAAACTCAAATAATTCTGTTCCAAAATCTCAACCAAAAGATGAACTTGGTGGACTTCAACTTTTTAATGATACTTATAAAGGAACTAGTCCTCAAACGGGTGCTTTTGTTCCTGATTTTTTGCAGGCAATTAAACCAGTAAATAGACCTTCAAGTGCTAGTACTCAATATAAAGTAGCACAACAAAGTCCACTCACGATTGATCAATTGAGAGCAAGAACTGCTGAAAGGGAAGCAGCAGGACCACAAGTTGGACAAAAAGTTACAGATGCCGAGACATTGAAACTCATAGAACAGGAGAGGGAGATTGGAAGAACCGGAAGATTTACTAGATAATAATAAGGAGTAGTTGAAAAAAATGACAGCGATCACCGCAGGTTCACCATCTACAAGCACCATAATTCAATCTGCTGTAGATAAAGCAAGGACAGTTGACTTTACTGAAATTACTAAAGCGGCATGGTCTCAAGATTTTGACTTGAAAAGGGTTTTAGATATTCAGAGCCCTTGTAAGTCTGATAATAGTTCTATGAAAGGAATTCAAAGAGTTATTAAAAATCTTCAGAATGATCTTGAGAGAATTAAAAGATTTTCAAATGTCAATTCTGCTTTTGATGCATTAACTAAAGAAGATGTTGAACCTTGGAAATCTATTAAAAAACTTATAAATTTTTCCGCAGATGACATTGCAAGTTATGTAAAAAATATATTGGGCGGAGTTCGTGGTTGGGTGATGACCACTATACAAAATAAAGTTAAAGAAAAATTACCATTTCTTTTTCCTGGCGAAATGCCATCATTCATTGATAAGTTGAATAAAGGATTGAATGGAATTTCTTGTGCCTTTGCCAAGATTGTGAGAGGTCTTGCAAAAACTGTGGGAAATTTGCTTCTTCAAATGTTGGATAAATTTATTAACGGTCCAATGTGTTTGGTTGAAAATTTTATTAATAATTTACTTAAGAAAATTTTAGGACCTATAGAATCTGCAATAAAAACTGCCTTGGGAATAATCGACAAAGCACTTTCCGCTGTTCAAAATCTAGCAGGCAGTTTGTTCAACTTACTAGACTTTATTACAGGTATTCTCAACTTTTTTAAATGTGATGATGATAAAGCATGTCCATCAGTTCAGGAGATAACATTGTCTGGTGCTGGGCAAAATAATCCTCAAGGTGGAGATGCTGTTGGTCCAAATTCTTCTTCATCAAGTTCTTCTCCTTTAGATGGTGGAATTACTCCTACTGGACAGTTTACTTCTGGCGTTGCGCAAGGAGATTCGTCTTCTACCCAAGATGCTAGAACATCATCTCCTAGCGGATCTACTAATTCTAATATTGATAAAACCTTTGGGACAAGTCAAGAAGCAAAAGATTTACTTGCTGGTAAAAAAGTTGACGGACTTTCTTTTGAGTTGAATTAATATGGCAGACCAATATAGAGATACCTGTGTAGACAGGCAAAATAAAACTAGAAAATCTTTTAAAGGAAACCCTCTTGATCCAATTAGAATTTCTTTCTATGATAAAGATGGACAAAAGATTAATGATGTAACTAGAAGTGAAGCAAATTGTATTGCAAAAGAAAATCCACAGCAAAAATTTTATTATCAAGATGGTGGTGGATATCAAAGAGAGTTACTTATTGGTCAAGTAAATGCTTTATCTATTTTAGATTCTTTACCAAAAGCACCTAATTGTCCATCAAATCCACAACCTTGTGGTCCACCAAGAGTTCAGTTTTTTGGTGGTATGGGATTGGGAGCAATGGCAAATACAATAATCAGTCCAAATTCTAAATCAATTATTGGATTTGATATTGTAAATCCTGGATTCAATTATCTAAATCCTCCTTTTGCAAATCTTGTTGATGAATGTGGAAATGGATCTGGTGGAAATTTATTAGTTCAGACTAGACCTTATAGTGGAGGAGATCCTACTAAGGGAGGTCTAGAAATAAAGAACATTGTTATTACTGCTCCTGGAGATGGTTATCTTCCTGCACCTGACGGGTCTCTAGGTGGAAATGGAAGAGTGTGGAAATATCCTGAGGAAGGATATGTTGAAAGGAGTGATGGAAGCATCTATATAGTTCCTTCCGGTGCTATACCTGAAAATTTACCAGTTGGAGATAAATTTTATCCACCGGAATTACCGAGAACACAACCCACAATAAATACTTTGCCGACAACATATCCAGTAGTAGCTCAACTTGATGAAATATTTGTGGCAGATCCTGGATTTGGGTATGAACCTGGCGATACTTTGCAGGTGCTTGCTTCTGATGGTACAACCGGAGGAGCTGAATTGAGACCTGTTATAAATGACAGAGGAGAAATAATTCAAGTTAAAGTTATAAAACCGGGAATAGGATTTGTTGATCTTCCTGAGATTATTATAGATTCTTCTAGAGGTTATAATGCAAAATTAATACCTGTATTAAAAGTAATTCCGTTGAGTCAACTTCCTGATCCAGCAGTAATTCCGCGATCAACTGCAGTAATTTCTGTTGTTGATTGTGTTGGTAGAATACTACCAAGAGAGACCTTTGATGTAGTACCGAGATGACAAAATCCAAAAATTACGAAACAAAAAGAACAGGTACAAAAGATGGACAAATATCTTTTGGACATATTCATGGAGATCAAGTAAAGTCTTCTGTTATGGTTCAGGGACAAGAAGCACTTGAATATATTTCTATTGATCAAACTGAACCAAGAAAACGCTGGATGACATCAAGATGTCGTGGAAGATATCAAGTTAAATGTGGTGATGATATTCCTAAGGATCAGGTTGGGATGTGGTTTAATGCGGATAGAAGTGATATACTAATTCAAACCAGAGGTAGACTTAGATTAGAAGCGGAAAATATTGACATAATTGCTCGTGGGCCTGATGCCACTAAAGGTGTGGTTAATATTATTTCAAATGAAAGTGTTAATGTTGAAACTAAAAAGTTTACAGTTAATGCAAATGAGACTATCAGTTTATATACTGATGGAGAAATGCTGCAGAGCGCAATAAATATTATGAAAATGTACGCTGGAAGTATTCAAAAAATGACTTCCATGAGTGCTATAAAGTCTCCTTCTCAACCGATTTTGAAGAATTTACTTCAGTTAACAAAACAATTCCCAAATTAAAAAATTATGTCAAGTTCAAGCGATTTTGAATTAATTCATGGACAACTTCATGTTTGTGATCGGGTTAATGATAAACCTTTAACCCCGGAAGCATTAGGTAGAGGTACTTGCAATATTAGAGGTGCTGCCTATTTTCAGTCTCCCACAATTTTGGGAAATGATAAGACCTTTGATGCGACTGAAGCGACCGTTATGATAGGTCCTTTGAAAAATTTAGATGCACCTTTTCCTATTGTTTGTGGAAACTTGGAATTCATAGACAAATGGGAAATTAGTCCCTGCTCAAACGTCGGAGTTGGGAAGGGAATGGAAAAAGGTAAAGAACTTTTGAATCCATATTCTTTAGTTGTTCGTAAAGGACGACCAATAGTAGAGGGTCCAGAATGTTGTGCTCCAAAATGCGAAGGTCCTAGAAAAGGTCCAGCTGCCGCGATGTTTATTGGTGATGTTGATTTTTATGAGAACGTAAGAATTAAAGAAAAATTATCTGTTGTTGATAAAGCAGATTTTTATGATGATATTGTAGTTAGGCAAAATGTCATTACTGGTAAAAATGGATGTTTTGGTGGAACTCTAGATGGTACTCCGACAGGAAGATTACTTGCGAGAATTGAAGTAGCAGATGCTAGACCAAAACCATTTGATATGGTTCATCCATCACTTGGGAAAGGTCATCGTCTTCGTTATGCTTGTATTGAGGGCCCTGAAGTTGGTGTATATTTTAGAGGTAGAGTAACGAATAAAACTGAGATTGAACTTCCCTGGTATTGGAAGGACTTGGTGCATACTAGAAGTATTTCTGTTCAACTTCAACCAATAGGATCTCATCAAGATATTATTGTAAAAAGATGGGACGATCAAAAAATATATCTTCAGTCAAAGAGTGGAATTCCTATTGATTGTTTTTATCATGTCTATGCAGAAAGGAAAGATGTTAATGCACTTGTTGTTGAATATGATGGCAACGAATGGAGTGATTATCCTGATAAAGATTATAACGATCCTCAATATGCGAATAAGGTAAACACTAAGACGTTGTGAAAAGATTGATTTATATTGAGGAAAATTTTTTAGACGCAGTAGCGTGTAAATCGTTTATAGATTTTGCTATTGAAAATAAGGATAAAGAATTGCCATATGGTAATGAAAGTAGAGGTGGAGATACTTTTATTACTAATTTAGATTGTGGTGGTAACCTTTATCAAGGAGGAGTGCCTGATTGTATAGACTTAAATGGTGTAAAAAATCCAATAATTTCTTCAATTACAAAAATTTGCAAGTCTTTTGATGAAAATATTAAATTAGACTATGCGACGATCGTGAGATGGCCTGAAGGAACTTTTATGAAACCTCATTATGATAACTCCTATCAAGATAATCCTGATGTTTTTGCTGCTCTAGTGTACCTAAATGATTCTTATAGTGGTGGATATACTTGCTTTGAGGACTTTGAAGTGAAACCACAATTAGGAAAACTAGTTATATTTTCCAACTCCCAATATCTTCATCATGTTACAAAAGTTGAGGACAGCGAAAGATTTGTTCTTTCCCTCTGGTACAGTGGGTTGACACGGACCCTTGACCGTGCTATGATACATGGGTAATCAACGGACGACCGAATGCAAGACGAGTACCTCTCACGCTGCGTGGTGGACCCTATCAAGCGTACAGTGTATCTGTATTCTAACGAAGGGTCAGAGAAGCAAGTGACCTGTGATACAGTAGAAGAATTTATGAATGTGCTAGAGTTTGTTCGTTCTGCAGTGGATGAAGAGACTCTCTCATACGCAAATCCACTTTAATTTCCATTTTTGGTCCAAAAATTTTCCCGGTAAAAATTGCCCTTATTACTTTTTTGAAAAAGTATGGTTTATAAAATTTCATACAAAGACCTCAAAGAGGAACCAGTCAAAACCACTCCCGAAAATGTAAAAGAGTCAAATGAAGCACTCTTTACAGCAAAGTGGAATCTCCCTAAAGCAGCAAAGCACTGTGGAATGTCACAAAAAGAAATGAAGTTGACATTCTGGGAATATATCAAGTATAATCCTAGTACTTACCAAGCGTAAGTTTTTTGCGAGTATGGTGGAATCGGTAGACACACCAGACTTATGAAAATTGAGCCTCATTTAGGAAACTTTATGAGTGTAATTCCTCAAATTCGGTGAAACCTGTAAAATGGCAATACCGAGCCAAGCATCGCAAGATGAAGGTGTAGAGACTAGACGGGGAACACCTAAACCAAAAGGTATGGTGAAGGTATAGTCCAGACCACAAACCGAAAGGGTAGTGAAAACTATAGTGGTACGAAAATCTGTTGGGCGTATGCCCGTGGGAGTTCAAGTCTCCCTACTCGCATTAGAGTTCATACTCTAAATAAACAAAAGTAAGGGACTATTCTATGAAATACAGAATAGATGCCAGATATGTTTGGTATAACAAAGGATCAATGGTTGTTCTTATGTATTTCATAAACCAGATTCCTTTTACTTTTGATGAACTCCCTGACGAATCTATATTTGACTTGGAGTTAGTAGAATTAGCAGACAAAGAAAGAAGGTTTGAACCAGAAGATCTATACCAGTCTTCTTACTATCTAATGATGGAAGAATGTCATCCTTTATTATACGAACTTGATCTGGAAAATCCTGAAATGTTGCCTGTTGATTAAGTTTGTAACTATAATAAATAGTTACAAATCATATTTAAAATATGAAAACCTGTACTAAATGTGGACTATCCAAATCACTAACAGAATTTCACTCTGCTGGTATAATAGATGGTAAAAAATATCTTCGTGGTGAATGCAAAGTTTGTCAGAAGAAAGTTGTAAAAGCAAGGACAAAATCTATTAAAGAAGATTATGTTTCTTGGAAAAAAACTTTGAAGTGTACCAGGTGTGGGTTTTCTGATTATCGTGCCCTCCAATTTCATCATATTGATGAAAAAGAGCATACTATTGCAAATATGTTCCGTGGTGGATTTTCTCTAGAAAGTATAAAAAAAGAAGCAAAAAAGTGTGAAGTTCTTTGCGCCAACTGCCACCAAATACACCATTCGCCCCTATAGCATAACGGTTACTGCATCCGCCTTGTAAGCGGAAGATTTTCGGTTCGATTCCGAATGGGGGCTCTGAGTTCTATAACTCCAATGTCACTTATTTCACAACAAGACCGCCAAATGGTCATTGAAGCACTTGAATATTATGTTCAAAAACTTAAGGAAGATAACTGCACTCCTGCCTCTATCAGTGCATTCCAAACCCTCCTTAACTGGGTCGAACTGGAGCATTTCAAGCATGAAAATTAATCTTTGGTATTGTAAAGACATGAAACAGTGGCGTTGGGTTTTAACTGATGATAGTAGACCTATTCTTAAACAGGAATCTGGTCAGCAACCATTTCTCCGTGATGCTATGAATGATGTGGCAAATACTGTAGAATATATGTTAGAATGCAAACAAAGTGAGTAATTGGAGGCAGCAACTAGTGTCTTGGCGGATTTAGTTGCGTAAGGCCTCCTTTTATAGTATAATAAATAATAATAGTCAACGCCAAGACACAATGAACGAATACTACACTTACGCATATTTGCGTGAAGACGGAACACCTTACTACATTGGCAAAGGTAAAGGAAGAAGAGTTTATAATAGTCACATTAGACAAAACAAAACAAATTTAAAACCTAAAGATAGTAGTAGAATTCTTCTTTTAAAGAAAAATCTTACAGAAGAGGAAGCAAGTAAACACGAAATTTATATGATTTATGTGTTTGGAAGAAAAGATTTAGGAACTGGTATTCTTCGTAATATGACTAATGGTGGAGATGGAATATCTGGATATTCTCATACCGAAGAAACTAAAAAACTTCTTTCAGAAAAAACTTCTGGAAAAAATCACACTTGGTATGGGAGGGAACATACCGAAGAATCAAAAAGGAAAATGAGAGAATCTAGTAAAAATAGAGAAAGAAAACCTCATAGTGAAGAAACAAAAAAGAAAATGAGGGAGTCTGCTAAAAAATATTGGAAAGATGTAGGTAGAAATATTAATGGGGAAAATAATCCCTTTTATGGAAAATCACACAGTGAAGAAACTAAGAAAAAAATAGGAGATAATGTTAGGAAATGAGTACAAATACTTAGTTTTATGAAAAGTGACTTCTATATAGAAAGAGTGACCAAAAAGGAACTTGAATCACTCCTTTTAACTTATCATTATCTTAAAGATGAGAGTAAAACATACAAGTCGGGTTTCAACTATGGACTTTATAGAAACACTTTCACAGATGTCCTTAGAATTGGCAACTGTCTTGGTGCTTGCATTTTTACTGGTCTCCCAGTTCCAGAAATAGCAAAAGGAGCATTTGGATTAAATCGTAATGAACAACAAGGACTTTTCGAACTTTCAAGACTTTGCATCGAACCTAGTACGCAGTCACGAGAATATAACATCACTTCTTGGTTTGTGTCAAAGGCGATTAGACAACTTCGAAAAGATACTGAAGTTAAAGCAATCCTTTCTTATGCTGATTCAAATCACCATTCTGGTACAATTTATCGCGCTTGCAACTTTAAGTATTACGGTCTCACGGATCGAAAAAAAGATTTCTATTATTCAGACGGAACTAAACACTCTCGCGGAAAAGTAAAAGGTTCTGAAGGTGAGTGGAAAGAAAGAAGTAGGAAGCACAGATACTTAATGGTATTTGATAAAAAACTTCAAAAAAGGTTGACTTGGAAAGAAGAGTCGTGGTATAATAATCAAGACGATACTGAATCGTTACAGTGACCCAAAAAGTGTGACTTCAAAACCTCCTTTTGGAGGTTTTGTTGTATGATAAATAATCCATAACGGAACTATAAGTATTAATAAGATGGGTCTTTCACGTCTCGATAATTTTCTGAAATCAGTACGCGGAACGATTTTATATGTTGATCCAAATAGTATTGACTCTACAGATAGCATTGAAAATCAGGGCAATAGTTTAACTAGACCATTTAAAACAATTCAACGCGCACTTATTGAGGCAGCAAGATTCTCATATCAAAGAGGATTGGATAATGATAGATTTGGAAAAACAACAATTCTTCTTTATCCTGGAGATCATATTGTAGATAATCGTCCTGGATGGATACCATTTGAATCTAATAATTATTTGCTTAGAAGTGGAGCAACTTCTAATGTATTTCCTCCATTCGATTTAACATCAAATTTTGATTTAACTTCTCAAGATAATCAACTTTATAAATTAAATTCAATACATGGTGGAGTTATAATCCCAAGAGGAACTTCTATTGTTGGTTTAGATCTTAGAAAAACTAGAATTAGACCACTCTATGTGCCAAATCCTGAAAATAATAATATTGAAAGATCTGCAATTTTTAGAGTAACTGGATCTTGTTATTTTTGGCAATTTACTTTCTTAGATGCAGATCCTAATGGTGTATGTTATAAAGATTATACTACAAATACTTTTGTTCCTAACTTTTCTCACCATAAATTGACTGCATTTGAATATGCGGATGGTGTAAATTCTGTGAACATTGCAGATGACTTTTTGATATATTCTGCTGAAAGAACTGACTTGGATATGTATTATGAAAAAGTTGGTCTTGCATATGGACAAGCATCTGGAAGAGAAGTTCAACCAGATTTCCCTGTTGCTGGAATTAATATTCAGTCAAAAGTTGATGAATATCGTATTGTAGGATCTCGTGGTGCTGAGATTGGTATTTCAAGTATTCGTGCTGGAGATGGAGTAACTGCAACCACAACTATCACTGTAGACCTACAAGAAGTTCTTCCTGGACTAGACGTAGATACTCCAATTAGAATTGAAGGTGTAGGCGTAGATGGTTATGATGGACAGTTTGTTATCAGTGAAGTCAATAGTCCAACTCAAATTTTATATAAAGTTCAAAACCCACCATTACAAGCACTTCCTTCCCTCACCAACGCAACATTAAATATAACAATTGATACTGTTACTTCAGCATCTCCATATATTTTCAACTGTTCGCTAAGATCCGTTTATGGTATGTGTGGAATGCTTGCTGACGGAAGCAAAGCGGATGGATTTAAGAGTATGATTGTCGCCCAGTTTACTGGTGTCGGTCTTCAAAAAGATAATAGAGCGTTTGTAAAATATAATTCTTCATCGGGAACATATGAAGACTTCACTGCATTTGGTAACGAAAATATTCAATCTGATAGTCGAGCAGTATATAAACCTTCTTATGAAAATTTTCACATCAAATGTCAAAATGATGCATATATCCAAGTAGTATCTGTATTTGCTATTGGATATGCTGGTCAATTTGTTGTAGATACTGGTGGAGATCAATCCATCAATAACTCAAATTCAAACTTTGGAGCAAAAGCTCTTGTAGCAAAAGGTTTTAGAAATAGTGCATTCTCCAGAGATGATGTTGGATATATTACTCACGTTATTCCTCCCAAGTTCTTAGAAACTACAGAGGTAAATGTTGAATATGATTCTATCGATGTTAGTAAGACCGTAAGTGTTGGAAATACAAGTAGATTATATCTTTATAACCAAAATAATCAAGGCGTTTCTCCAGAAGGTGTTATAGAAGGTTATCGTTTAGGTGCCAAAATTAATGATACTCTTAATGTTTTAATTAACCAAGGAGGAAGTGCAACTGAGTATTCTTCTAAAATTGTCATGCCAAGCAGTGAAAATACTGCTTCAGAAAAGAAATTTATTGTGGGAAGAAGCACTGTAGGAATTAATAGTATTGCATCAAATACTATTACATTCACAAAGTATCATACTTTTGAAAATGGAGAAACTGTTCGTGTAATATCTAATACAGGTCAACTTCCAGATGGATTAGAACCAAATCAAACTTACTATGCAATTACTTCTGGTGTTGGTACTGATAGAATAAAACTGGCAAAAACTCTCAATGATGCAATTAGTTTAAATGCTCTTACTATTAATAGTAAAGGTGGAGTTCTAAATGTTATCAGTAGAGTTTCTGATAAAAAACCTGGAGATTATGGACATCCTATTCAATATGACACTACAAACTCTCAGTGGTATGTAAATGTTTCTTCAGCATCAACCGAAAATACAATTTATCCTACAATTGTTGGGTTGGGAACAACTGTTCTTGGTTCTGCAACTCCTAGAACATATATTAAGAGAAATCCTGATACAAGAAGTGTAATTGATACTGCATATAGACTCCGTTATGTAATTCCAGCAGATTCAACTCTCTCCGGTCGTATACCAATTGAAGGATATGTAATTCAAGAATCAAATAGTTCTATTGGATCTTTAAACGCAGAAGTTGGATATCAATTCCATCCAACAGGTGCAACACTTTCTAATTCTACTCAACTAAGAAATCCAAGAATTATTGCGAATGCAAGTTGGTCTTCTGGTACTGCAAGAATAGTAACAGAACTTCCTCACGACCTTCAGGTTGGATCTACTGTTGAAATAGTAAACATTAAGAGTACTAATAATACTGCGGGAATCGCTAATACTGCTTACAATGGCACATTTTCCATTTCTGGAATTAGTAGTGCAAAACAATTTACTGTGAGCATTCCAAATAATCCAGGAACATTCACAAACGATACCTCAACTAGAACAACATCTCTACCATATTTTAGAAAAAAACAGTTTAAAAATACTTATATTGTCTATAAGAGTCAGGAAATCCAAAAGTACATTCCTGGTGAAAGGGATGGAATATATCATTTGATTGTTGTTAATGCATCAAATTCGCCTTCAATATCTCCATTTGAAAACGAAAAGTTCTTACAACCAATTCAAAATCTATACCCACAAACAAATAGAGATAATCCAAACTCAGATCCAAAAGCATCTGTATCATTTGCTCTTCCATCCACAATTGGTCAAGTGGTCATTAATGAACCACAGAATAGCATTACTAAAGAAACTTTAGAAAAAAAATTAGTTGATACTAGTGTTGGATTTGGTATTACAAATATTGTTTCTGTTTCTGCTGGCACTGCACATACCTTCTTTACCACAATTGATCATGGTTTAAATCAAGTTACTAAGGTCAATATTATAAATGGTGGTAGTGGATATGGTGTTGGTAGTGCAAATACTGAATACTATTATAATGCAAGATTAGTTGGTTATGCAGGTTCGACAACCGGACAAAATGCTACTGCAAGAGTGACTGTTAGTGCTGCAGGAACTATTTCTAATGTTTTAATTATGGATGGTGGTAGTGCCTATGGGATAGGCAATACTATGACGATTGTTGGTATTGCAACAACAACATCATTCTCTGAAGCAACTGTTCAGGTAAGTACTATTAATAGTAACATTGGAGATGTATTAAGTCTATCAGGTATTATTCTTGATGAATATGAACAATATAATAATCTCTACAAGATTACTGGAATTTCTAGTTCAAAAGAAGTTGTAGTATCATCAGCATCTACTGTTGGTTCATCTGCAATTTCTGGTATTGGAATAACTGCAGCATCCTTTGCAAATGTTACTCTAACTGGTAAATGTTTAGATGTTTCTTCTATCTCATACAATAGAATTACTGGTCTTGCGACTGTTACAACAGTTCAAGGTCATGGATTAAATATTAATAATGCAGTTAGGTTCGATGGTGCAGACAATAAGTTTTATAATGGCATATTCTTAGTAAAAGAAGTTGTTGGTCTTTCTACTTTTATTACAAACTTTGGAATTAGCACAACAACTCAGTCAACATCTGGAACTATTTCTGTTTATCCACCTGGTTTTGTTGCTGCGGGTGGAAATGTAACAGCAGAAAATGAAAACCTTGGAGGAAGACTTTCTGCTCAATATGCAGGAATTACGACAACTATTTCTTCTGCGATTACTGATGAGAATGTAAGTACAATTAATATCTCTAATGTTGGAGATTATAATTTCCAAATAGGAGATTATCTTCAAATCGATGAAGAAATTCTAAGAATTAAGAGTACTGTCACATCCAATCCAGTTTCTGTTTTTAGAGGATTGTTAGGCACCCGCAAAACAACCCATGTCAATGGATCTGTTATCAGGAGAATCAAACCACAACCAATAGAACTTCGTAGAAATTCTTTAATTCGTGCATCTGCTCATACATTTGAGTATCTTGGTTTTGGTCCGGGTAACTATTCAACTGCTTTCCCTGATAAGCAAGATAGATCTATTACTCCTCAGCAAGAACTATTAGCACAAGCAACTAAAAAAGATGGCGGTGTAGTTGTCTTTACTGGAATGAATGCTGATGGTAATTTTTACGTTGGTAATAAAAAAGTAAATTCAACAACTGGAGAAGAAGAAACCTTTGATACTCCTATTCCAACTGTTGTTGGCGAAGATCCTGGAGTAGGTCTTAATTTTGGATTTAATGTTATCAATCCACTTGAAATTTCTGTAGATCGATCAATTCGTGTTAATGGTGGAGCAGATAATAATATTATTTCTAAGTTTGATGGTCCAGTAGTCTTTAATAACAAGATCATATCTACATCAAATAAAGGAATTGAAGCAAATTCAATCTTCCTTCAAGGCAGTGAAACGGTTTCTAGAAAATATACTGTTGGAATTTCTACACCAATTCTTGCCGGAAATCCAGGCGATGTTCAGTATAATGCAAATCCTGCAAGTGATGATTATGTTGGATGGGTATATACTAACAATAATCAATGGGAAAAATTTGGTTATATTGGAGCATTTGAAGATGCTAGAGTTGGAGTTTCTTCTGGCGGAAATTTTGTTGGAATTTCTACTTTAATTAACTTTGTTGCTGGTGTAGGTGCAACGGTTTCAACTGCTTATAGTTCTACTAGTGGAATTACTACAGTTACTTTCCAGGCAACTCCTCTTCAAATTGGAGTTTCTACTGGTTTAGGTTTAAACAAAGTATTCTCTGGTATTGCCACAGAATTAAACTTTGTTGGTTATGGTGTATCAATTACTGCTGTTCAAAACGCAGGAATTGCAAGTATAACTTTTGATGCTTCTGTAGGTGGATCCGGTTCTCCAGGAGCTCCATTAAATTCAATTCAGTATAATAATAATGGATTTTTTGCAGGTAGTTCTAATTTAGTTTTTGATGGAACAAATTTAATTGTTGCAAACGCTATCGGTATTAATAATCCTCTTCCAATAGCAAAACTTGATATTATTTCATCTACAACTGAAGCACTTCATATTAGATCAACGAGTGGTTCTGGAAACATTGTTACTGTTGATAATGTTAATACAGATACTACGCCATTCATTATTGATGTTAATGGTAATGTTGGTATTAATACTCTAACGGCAAATGCTGCCTTAGATGTTGCGGGTAATGTTGCAGTGGTTGGTTCTTTAAGACTTTATGAAACTGATAGGACAAATTATGTTGGACTACAAGCACCAGTTTTAGGAACTAACTACACATTAACATTACCAACAACTGTTGGTGCTGCAAGCAGCATTCTTCGCACAACAGGATCGGGTGTTCTTGATTGGGTGTCTCCTTCTTCCATAGTTGCCGGTATAGTTACTAATACTGACAATCTTGCTGAGGGTTCTTCAAACCTATATTTCACGCAAGAAAGAGCGCAGGATTCAATTGCAGCAGCAATCAATGCAGGTATTCAAACTGGAATTAATGTAACTTATGATGATGCAAATAACAGAATTAATTTCAATAATACTGCATCAACTCCTTATCCATTCACAACTCGTGGATTTAGTATTCCTATCTGATTATCCTGCTTCCGGAATAACTACTATATTATAAGCAGTAACATTTGTAGCGGAGAACGTTTGCCCTGCCGATATCATAATTTCTGTCGGCAGTGCTGCAGATGTGCCTGTTGTGGCAGACGTTGTTGCATTATTTCCGTTAGTGGATGATGCACTTACATAAGCAATATTTCTTCCAATTGCAGTTATGCCAAGCGCACTTACAATAACTGACGCCCAACTCATAGAGATATTAGTACCACTCATGTAGTTAATAATAACTCTTACGTTTTGTCCTGTGTTATTCGTATAACTTACATTACTTGAACCGCTTAATACTTGCGCTGCCATATTCCCAAAAAATACTTTTAGTTATTTAGTTTTTATAAATAACTAGAAATAACAAGGGGAGAGTGAACCTTGGCTATAAATAAGAATTTTGTAGTAAAGCACGGGTTAGAAGTAAATACTAATCTTATTCTCGCTAAAGCAGAGACTGGTAGAATTGGTATTGGAACCACAAATCCGTCTTCAAGGTTTAACGTATATAATACATCCGAGTCTAAAGTAGTAGTTGAAAGTTTAGAGCAAGAAGCTTCGATTGTAATTGATTCTGGAATTACTTCAACCTCTTATATTGAGTTCAAGCAAGATGGAACTCTAAAGAGTAATATAACATTCGATTCTGCAAATTCTGATTCTTTAGAAATAAATTCTAGAACAAATAAAAATGTCGTAATCGCAAGTGGTGGAGGTGAGGTCGGTATTGGGACCACTAATCCATCAGCATTATTTCAAGTAGGTCCTGGACCCTCTTCAGTTGTAATTACGAATTCGAGCGGTATTGGTTCTGTTGGTATTGGTACAGTAACACCAACGTCTAACTTGCATGTAGTTGGAACTACTTTATTAATTGGCGATACAATCCAAACTTCAGGATCTGTTGGAATTTCAACTAGAAATCCAATTCAGAGATTTCAAATTGGAACCAGAAATGACTTTGTTCCTGCAGTTTCTGTTGCAGGTTCTATCGGTATTTCGACTGATATTATCACTGGTATTGATACCTCAGGTATATTTGTTGGATATGAACTTGTAGGAATAACCACGATCGTTTCTGTTGGAACGACAGTAACTTCTATAGGTTCTGGAACTGTAGGTATTGGAACCACAACTTTAAATACTACATCTTCTTTAAGTGGTGTATCATTTACATTTGGATTTAGAGACGACAGTAAAGTATTCGTAGTCACTTCTGATGCTAAGACTGGTATTGGGACCACAAATCCAACATCAAAACTTCATGTTGTAGGAGATACTTTAGTAACTGGAGTATCTACATTTGTAGGATTTTCAACCTTTAATAATGATGTATATGTCGCAGGATTATCAACTTTTGCAAGCAATGTACATCTTCTTGATAATAAAAAGTTATATCTTGGTGATGGTAATGATTTAGAAATTTATCATAGTGGAACTGATAGTTATATTAAAGATGCTGGAACTGGAAATTTAATTATTAATTCAAATAATGTTCAAATTAAAAATGCTGCTGACAATGAAACTCTTGCCTCCTTCATTGAGAATGGTCAAGTAGAACTTTATTATGATAATTCTAAGAAGTTTGAAACAATTGGTACTGGTATAACAATAACTGGAGACACTTTTACAAATCAACTAAGTGTTTCTGGGGTATCTACATTTGTTAATGGAACAGTATTCATTGGATCTGGTACTACCACTGGCACCGAATTACAAACGCTTCAAGTAACAGGTGGTGTATATGTTTCTGAAAATATCGGTATTGGAACAACCAGGCCAACATCAAAACTTCAGGTCGTAGGTACTTCTTTAGTAACTGGTATTGCAACTTTCAAAGATAGAGTTATTTTTGATAGTAAAAATTCAATACAAATTCCTGCAGGAACAACTGCAGAAAGAGATTCTGTAGGAACTGCAGTAACTGGTCAAATTAGATACAATACTGAATACTCAACTTTTGAAGGATTTGGACCTGGTGGATCTTGGGGATCCTTGGGTGGTGTAAGAGACGTTGACGGAAACACTTACATTGTCCCAGAAACAGCACCTGGAGCAAACGAAAATACCTTATTCTTTGTTACTGACGGTACTGAAAAAGTTCAGATAAATCCAGTTGGTAATGTTGGTATTGCTACAACAAATCCAACATCAAAACTTCATGTCGTTGGCAATACCTTAATAACTGGAGTATCTACATTCAATGATAACGTTGTAATTGCAGGAGAACTAAGAGGACCTGCAAACTTTATTATTGATCCAGCAGCAGTTGGTGATAACACAGGTGCTGTAAGAATTAGAGGTGATTTATATGTAGATGGTACTCAATTCCAAGTTAATTCTTCCACGATTGAATTAGCTGATCTAAGAGTTGGTATTGCCACAACAGTAGGAACTAATTTATTACTGGATGGTGGTGGTATTGGTATTGGTTCTACTAATATTCTAAAATCATTTACTTACAATTATTCAAGTGATGCTTTAAAATCAAGTGAGAATTTAGATTTAGCATCTGGAAAAGTATACAAAATTGATGGTACTGAATTACTATCATCTAATCAAGTAACTGTTCCAAATGCAAATATTTCGGGAGTTTCTACTCTTTCGAATACTGTAGTTGGTGGTGCCACAACTCAGTTAGTTGTAAATGGTGATACTAGAATTACTGGTATCTTAACAATAGGATCATCGAGTGTCACATTAAATGGTACAACTAATGCAATTAATGTTGGAACAGGTCTTACTTTGACTAGCAATGGTATCAACGCTACAGGCATTGTAACTGCATCTACTTTCTACGGTACTGGTGGATTTTTAACTCTAGGTGCTCCCGATGATGGTGCATTGACTAGTTCGGGAGCACTCAATACTCTTTCAAGTAGTTCAAAAATAGTTAATAGTATTGATGATTTGAATGAGCTAGCATTTAATATTATCAGAAACACTGCTGTAACCAATGTCGATTTTTCATCAAATAGTGTTGCCGGAGGATCTCCTCTTTCTATTACACTTTCAGTTACCAGTTCTGGAAATGCTAACCGTTATGATGTTGATTGGGGAGATGGAACAACAACATCTGACTATAGTTCGGCATCTATTCCTCACACATATACTCAACCAGCAGGTGGGCAGTTCTCAATATCACTGGTTGCCAAGAATAATACTGGAGTAGGTGCAGGTAGTAGTTATTCTACGTCTAAGAGTAGTTATATTACAGTATATACTCCAAACCCAACAGTTTCCTTTGATCTATACAGAACATCTACTGGAGGTTCTGTACTTTCAGGAAATGATCTATATGTAATTGAAGGTCAATCTTTATACTTAGATAATAACACTTCAAATACAAATGGAGCAACCGTTAATTATACAATGAACTGGGGTGATGGATCAACGAATGATTCTATTGCAAATAATACTGCTGCTGGCGGCGCAGATGTTTCTGCTTCAAGACTACAACATACTTGGTCGGATGGAACAAATAGTTCTACAAGTAGAGATACACTTACTTTAACCTTAAATGCACATAATACTGCAGACCCTGCTGTTATTCCTGCTAACGGAACTGCATTATTAAAAGTTTATGATGATGCTCCCACTGCACCTGATGGATTAAGTAGTAAAACATTATCAAATGTTACCAGCACTGGAACAAGTCCAAGACTTGTTTCTGGATTTACTGATAATACTGGAGGTACTACATTATCTGCTGGCAATGATGTCAATCGTATAACTGGAGGAACTGCCGAAGCTACAGCAACTGCTTCATTTGCTTATAATGCAAACAGTGGAACTCTTACAGCACAGGTGAACGGGTCCTCTGATGGTTCTAGAGTATTGACTAGTGGAGATGATTCTGGAACTTATACAAGTCTAGTAATCACTGAAGAAAGTGATTATCAGTTATTGAATTCTTCTGGTTCAACTACTACCTTTGCAGCAAGTATCTATTATCCTGGACTGTATAAAGGATTTAAGGCAAAAGTTTCAAAAGCAGTTTCTGCACTAAATGTTGGTGTGAATAGTATGAGACTGCTTCATAGTGTTACTGGTAACACAAACGCAGTGCAGTTTGTTAAGGATGATGTAACTTCTACACCTGTTGTAAGTATTTCAACTGCAACACTTACAGAAAACGTTGCTGGTACTTATCGCTATGTTTCTGGTATTCCTTATTACAACAGTGGTTCTCCATCTCTTACTTTATCTGGACTGACTGTTACAAACCTTACAGGACAAACATATACTAACCAATCCGATATTGTTGAAGTTGATACTGGTACAAACCAAGAGGGAACTTCCAGTGCAGCTACAACAGATAGTGATTATACATATTCTCAAATTAACGGTCCTTCAAGTATGTTAAGTGGTGGGATACCCATTGCTAACGTTGGTGTTTCTTCTCCTTACGCTACCGGAAGTCTGACTGTTCCAATCACATCCTCAAGTGTAAGAACTGTCGATCGAGTAAGAGTACGTGCTAAGAATGTAAATGGAACTAGTAGCTATACAAGTGATATTTCTACTAATATTCAAGTTCATACTGCAGCGCAGAGTGGAATTAGTGAAATTTCAATAGCAGTTCCTTCTGGACTTGGTGATGGAACTTATACTGATAATGGAAAGAGAATTTATGATTTTGGCCCTGGAGTTACTACAACAACTCCTTCTTATAATGGAGCAACTAATTTCTATACTAACAATCCATATTCTGAATCATCTTCTCCAGCAGGAATTACTACAACAGCAGAAGCAGTTGTTAGATTGGGTGCTATCACTCACAATCAAGTGAATTATTCTGCTGGATATCTTCCAGTCGGTCCAGATTTTTCATCTGGAAGAAGTGGAACTCAGTATTTTACTTTTGCATTTAGAAGAAGAGTTGTTGCTAACTTTGATATTAACATTACAAGTTCAACTGGTGTTGCTGGTGTTTGGATTGCTGCTCCAGGAACAAGCATAGATACTACAAGTGGATTAAATGGTTGGTTAAGAGCAGATACTGCTTATGGAGGTTCTGGAGTTCCTGGTAGTGGGCCGGGTGGAAATGGTTCTGATGGATGTGCTTTCACTAATGGAGATAGAATTCTTACATCAACATCTTTAAGTGGTGGTTATACTATGACATTAGGTAGCGAAAACATGAGTAATGCTACTGGTAATGTTGTTCTTATAAGAATTGCTTTGAACTCAGGGCAATCCGTAACAAGTCTTAGTATAGGAGTTGCAGCGTAAAATGGCTATTTCAAACGATCAGAAGATAGACTATCTCTGGAAAAAAATTGGTTATGGTAGAGCGAAGACTGATACTGCAGCGATTAAGGATGCAGTAAACGAATCAATCTCAAGTGCTTTATTGTTGAGAGGTGATAACGTCTGGGCTCAATCAAATTTAATACCAACGACTATTCCCGGTAGCAGTACATCAGTAGTTACTTTATATCCAACATCACTACCCGTCGAATGTACTGCAGATACTACTTCTTCCACAAATAGAACTTGGAAAACAAACATTACCGATTGGATTCCGCCAGAAATTGGTTCTACTTATCTTGTGAAGGTATACGTTCATACATCAGGCAATGCTGCAACTGCTGCTGCATCTGGAACTCAATTAGTCGCTGCGGGTTCTGGTAATAATGATGAGTGGTTCTTCGACTATCAATCAGGAACTTTAAACTTTATTGGAACAAACCTTCCAAGTGGAGTTAATTTTACTGGCAAGAGTGTTTATATTAGTGGTGCAGTTTATAGTGGAATTAAAGGAGTTCCTGCTGTAGGTTCTGCAAATACCTTTACAAATTTAGACTTAACCGGAAACTTAAATGTATCTGGAGTTTCCACATTTGCAGGTGGTATTCGAGGTATTGGCATTCAGTCCGGAAGTGTCAATATAGCAACAGGGATTATTACTGCGTTAAATTTTGTTGGTTCTGGTAATTCCATTTCATATAATGCAGGAACTAAAGTTGTTGATATTAGTATTGGTGGAGGAAATTGGGAGTATGAAAATCCAACAAATACCTATCAAAGTGATATTTACCGCTTGAATGGAAATGTTGGCATAGGAACCATAGACCCAACATCAAAACTTGATGTTCGCGGAAATGTCAATGTTTCTGGAATTGTTACCGCTACTGTTTTTGTTGGTGATGGTTCTGGACTGACTGGCATTACTGCATCTGGATCAGGTATTGTTATTAAAGATTCTGGATCTCTTGTAGGCACTGCAGGCACAATAGATTTTGGCGATAATTTAACAGTTTCTACAATATCTGCTGGAGTAGTTACTGTCACTTCTTCTGGCGGTGGAGGATCTTCCCAATGGGAGACAACTGCAGCAGGTATTCATACATTATCTAACGTCGGCATAGGAACCACAAATCCAACAGCAAAACTTCAGGTTAATGGAAATATAAATTTAAATTATGGAAGCTCAACTACAGCGTCATCTATAACTTGGTCCACCAGTGGCACTGCAAATGTTCTTTTAAAAACTTTTGGAACATCTAACTCTAATACTTCTATGGTATGGAATAGTGGAAATCTTATTTCCAATCCAACATCTACAAATAGTGTATATATTGGTGCATGGGCATCACCTAATGCATCAGGAACAAGTAATGTTAGCATTGGATCAGGTTGTGGATACTTACTATCAACTGGGGCTAGCAATGTATTTGTTGGTCAGGGTGCAGCATATTTTACAACTGGTTCTAATAATACATTTCTCGGTAGTCAATCTGGAGGTGTAGTTACTAGTGGAAGTAATAATACAATATTAGGTGGGTTTAATGGTAATTCAGGTGGTTTAGATATAAGAACATCTAATAATAATGTTGTAATTGCTGATGGTAGTGGTAATATAAGATTATATGCAAACTCAACTGGAAATATTGGTATAGGAACCACAAATCCAACATCAACCTTTACTGTTGTAGGAAACGCTTTAATATCTGGAGTAACAACTTCCGGTGGATATAACGCAACCACAGGAAATGATTATAAAATCAATGAAACTTCAGTTCTTAATGCAACAACTCTAGGTTCTGGAGTTGTTAACTCTTCTCTAACTTCTGTTGGAACTCTAACTTCTCTAAATGTATCTGGAACAACAACAGCAAATTCTTTTGTAAAGACTGGTGGAACTTCAAATCAATTCTTAAAGGCAGATGGTTCAATTGATACTAATACTTATCTAACTTCAGCACTACAAAATGTTGTTGAAGATACTACACCACAACTTGGTGGAAATTTAGACCTTAATAGTAAAAATATTACCGGTACTGGTGATGTTAATATTACTGGTGTCGTTACTGCTACTTCATTCTCTGGTTCTGGTGCAAATTTAACTTCTCTAGATGCTTCTAATATTTCTTCGGGAATAGTATCAACTGCTAGACTGGCATCAGGAACCGCAGATTCAACGACATATTTAAGAGGAGACCAAACTTGGGCAAGTATTAGTGGCGGTGGTGCAACTCTAAGTAATGACACCACAACAGACGCATCTTATTATCCAACATTTTCCAGTGCAACTTCCGGAACATATTCAACTGCTTATGTGTCTGATACGAAATGTACTTTCAATCCATCAACAGGCACATTATCAGCGACTCAATTTACATCACTATCGGATAAAACTCAAAAGACCAATATTAGACTCATAGATAATTCAATTGAACTTGTGAAACAACTTGAAGGAGTTCGTTATGATTGGATAAATAATCAAAAACCTTCAATTGGTGTGATTGCACAAGATATTGAAAAAGTACTTCCAGAAGTAGTTGAAACAAATAGTAATGGTTTGAAATCAGTCTCTTATGGAAATATAGTTGGTGTATTAATTGAAGCAATTAAAGAACAACAAATTCGCATTGAAGAGTTGGAGAAAAAGTTAAATGCCTAATCAATTTAATTCGCCAGAAGGAGATTTAGAGAATTATTTTGTGAGTGAATATTGGTTAATTGACCAGTGGGTTGGTGATACCTTATGGAATTGGGGTCGTAATACTCAAGGACAAATAGGAGACAATACAGCAACCCAAAGAAACACTCCAGTCACAACACTTGCTGGTGGCGCAAATTGGAAACAAGTTAGTACTGGAAGTAATGGTAGTCATACAGTAGCAATAAAAACGGATGGAACTCTATGGAATTGGGGTAATAATTTTAGTGGAGGACTGGGAGTCAATTCACCATCCAATAGATCCACTCCAGTCACAACATTCGCAGGAGGAACCAACTGGAAACAAGTTGCTAGTGGAGGAGGCCATACAGTAGCAATCAAAACTGATGGAACCCTATGGACTTGGGGTTCTAATTCTTCTGGACAATTAGGAACCAATGGACCAACAGGTTTGGGAGTAGCAAAAAGCACTCCAGTCACCACATTCGCAGGAGGAACTAACTGGAAACAAGTAAGTGCAGGAAATCTACATACATTAGCAATCAAAACTGATGGAACCTTATGGACTTGGGGTGATAATTATTATGGACAACTAGGAGACAATACAACAACCAATAGATGCACTCCAGTCACCACATTCGCAGGAGGAACCAATTGGAAACAAGTTGCTGGTGGAAGAGATCATACAGCAGCAATCAAAACCGATGGAACCTTATGGACTTGTGGTCGTAATGCTTATGGAGGTTTAGGAGACAATACAACAACCAATAGATCCACTCCAGTCACCACATTCGCAGGAGGAACCAATTGGAAACAAGTTGCTGGTGGAGGTTCTTATACAGCAGCAATCAAAACTGATGGAACCTTATGGACTTGGGGTCTTACTTCTGCTGGTCAACTAGGAATCAATAGATCAGGTTTTGGAATAGCAATAACCACTCCAGTCACAACATTCGCTGGAGGAACCAACTGGAAACAAGTTGCTGGTGGAAACGGTCATATAGCAGCAATCAAGACTGATGGAACCTTATGGACTTGGGGAAGTAATTTTGCTGGACAACTAGGAAACAATACAACAACCACTAGTTCCACTCCAGTTACAACATTCGCAGGAGGAACCAACTGGAAACAAGTTTCTGGTGGATATGGACATACAGTAGCAGTCACATCAGGAACAGATCCTACCTTCTTTATTTCATAAATATTTAAAAAAGACATATGTACGCACTCGTTAATGGTCAAGAATTAAGATTAGGACCAATTGCATTCAACTATAGAATGATTAATGATGAACTAGAAGAACTTGAAGTTGATTTTAGAGTAAAATCTTCTGATTATCAATCAGTTCCTATTTCGGTTACTGATGATATTAAAATTCTTCCTGCGAGATATGATAATCCAGAGTATGACCCAAGATTTGAAGGTCTTTCAAATGTATCTCACGAAATCACTGAAACTGAAGTAATTTTTAGACACGATAAGGGTTTTAAATCACTTCAACAAATTAAGGATGAATATAAGGCAGCAGTAAAACCAGAAAGACAAAGAAAAGAAAACACTACAATTTCTCTAACTGTAAAAGATACTGAAATTACAGTATCAACAAGTAGAGAAAGTAGAATTGAATTGATGTCTAAACTTCTTGGTAATGAAGGTCCTTATAATTTCAAGTTTGCGAATGGTGTATGGGTAGAAGTGACTAAAGTAGATCTTCAAACTATTATTGCTGCAATTGATGTAAAAGTTCAAGAAGCATATGATTGGGAACTTGCAAAACTTCAAGAAATTGATGCTTGTGAAACAAAAGAAGCAGTTTATGAAGTTGAAATTACTCCACCTCCAGCAGAAAATCCTGTAGTCTGATATGCCAAATCCAACCACTAATTTTAAAGATGATTATGGTACTGATTTAGGTAATAAATTAATTACCAAAGAATATTTGATGACTGTTTATCCGCAGATTGGTAATCAATTAATCACTCCGGAATTGTGGGTTTGGGGGCTTAATTCTTATGGACAACTAGGAGACAATACAACATCCAATAGACGCACTCCAGTCACAACACTGGCAGGAGGGTCCAACTGGAAACAAGTTTCTGGTGGTGGTAATTATATAGCAGCAATCAAAACCGATGGAACTCTATGGACTTGGGGTCGTAATAATCAAGGACAACTAGGAGACAATACAACAACCAATAGATCCACTCCAGTCACCACATTCGCTGGAGGATCCAATTGGAAACAAGTTGGTGGTGGAAGTTTTCATACAACAGCAATCAAAACCGATGGAACCCTATGGACTTGGGGTTTTAATTATTATGGACAACTAGGAGACAATACAACAACCAATAGATCCACTCCAGTCACCACATTCGCGGGAGGATCCAATTGGAAACAAGTTTCTGGTTCTTTTCAAGGTAATATTACAGCAGCAATCAAAACTGATGGAACTCTATGGACTTGGGGTCGTAATAATCAAGGACAACTAGGAGACAATACAACAACCAATAGATCCACTCCAGTCACCACATTCGCTGGAGGATCCAATTGGAAACAAGTTTCTTGTGGAGGTTATTTCATATCAGCAATCAAAACAGATGGAACCCTATGGACTTGGGGTTTTAATTCTTCTGGACAACTAGGAGACAATACAACAACCACTAGATCCACTCCAGTCACAACATTCGCTGGAGGATCCAATTGGAAACAAGTTTCTGGTGCATCTAGTCATACAGCAGCAATCAAAACTGATGGAACTCTATGGATTTGGGGTGCTGGTACTACTGGACGACTAGGAAACAATACAACAACCACTAGTTCCACTCCAGTTACAACATTCGCAGGAGGAACCAACTGGAAACAAGTTTTTGCTGGAGTAAATAATACAGTAGCAATCAAAACAGATGGAACCTTATGGACTTGGGGTTCTAATTCTTATGGACAAGTAGGAACCAATAATACAACCACTAGTTCCATTCCAGTCACAACATTCGCAGGAGGAACCAACTGGAAACAAGTTGCTGGTGGTGGTAATCATATAACAGCAATCAAAACCTCTGACGATTTACAAGGAATCTAAATACTTTCAAATACAATATTCTATATGAATCCACTTGAATTGGTTGCAAAGACCTTATATTCATTCAAAGAACAGCAACTAACTTTTGAATTACTTGATGCCTTTGGAAAACAAGCACAAGTATTTTCACAGTATGATGAAATTGCAAAGATATTTTTTGAACTTAAAAACTTCTCCAAAGCAATTGAATATGGAGAAAAATCTCTTAAACTAGCACAAACAAAAGAGGAAAAATATACCACCTCTATGAATTTGATTAATGCTTATAATCAATCAAATCATCCAGAGAAGTCTATTACTCAAATTGAAAAGTGCAAAAAGATTAATCCGCAAGATACTGAACTTCTTCTGGAAGAAACCTTTGCATATTCTGCACTCAATCAAAAAGAGAAATCAGAAAAACTTCTCTTCAATCTTCTTCAAAGAAAACTACCAGAAGAGATTGAACGAAAAGCATATCATAATCTATCCGGACATTATTTCCGTAAGGATGATATTCATACAGGACTTCAACACTTTCTCAAAGCAGGAGAAGTAGAAGCATATAAAAATCAAAAGCATCCTGATTTTGAGAAGTGGGATGGAACAATTACACCAGGAAGAACTGTAATTATTGATAATCAATGTGGTGCTGGTGATGAAGTCATTCATATTCGGTTTATGAAACACCTCAAAGACTTGGGAATGAAACCAATTTGGAGTTCTACTCGTAGAGAACTTGTAGAACTCTTCAAACATAATGGTTATGATGCCGTTTGTATTTGGGACAAACCAGAGTTTCCAAAAGATGCCTGTTGGGTTTATGGTCTTGCACTTCCTTATTATCTCAATCTCGAATTGAAAGATATTGGAAGAGAACCATATCTCCAAACACTCCCAGAGTATGATAAGAAGTGGGAATGGATGAAAGAAGATACTGGACATAAAGTTGGTATATTCTGGGCATCCAGTTCTGGTTTTGAACAGAACTCTTTCCGTTCGGTGGAACTCAAAGATTATATGAGTGTTCTTGGAAACAAAGGATATTCTCTGTATTCACTTCAAACTCATACTGATAACAAAGATGCAAATGATTATCCAGAAATCAAACAATCACTATCAGTTCCTAATAGAGAGTTTGCTGATACATTCTCAATCATTAAGAACCTGGATTTGGTGGTGACTTCTTGTAGTTTTGTCGCTCACGTTGCAGCATCATTAGGTAAAGAAGTTTGTGTCTTTGTTCCAATTATGGAATATTATGTTTGGACTTCTTCTACTGGAAAGTGTATGTGGTATGGAGATAACGTTCATCTCTTCCGCCAAAAGAAACCAAGAACTTGGGATGCACCCATCAAAGAGTTTTGGGAGTTTATGAATGATAGAAGAGTATAATTTATCCTTTCTCAACCTCAATTCCATCAAGAACAAACTACTACAAATACAAACTGCTTCTCACGGACTTGTAACAAAAGGTGTTTCCACCTATAATCACGGAATGCCTACTTTGATGTATCCAGAACTGACTGGATTAAAAAATATTTTCAAACAATATGTTAGAATATATTGTAGAAAGTATGAGATTCCACCTTTAAAGTTTATCAATAGTTGGTTTAATATTTCACAACCAGGAAATAAACTCAAAGCACATAAGCACGAAGAAAGTGTTGTGAGTGGAGCATTTTATATTTCTGGTGCAACTCCACTTATCTTTCCAGATACATCAATCAAACCATATCCTGGTTTGTTAGTCATCTTTTCAAGTGATTTAGTTCATTACACAGAAGAAGAAACAGAAGAAAGAATTATTATTAGTTTTAATACAGACTACCTATGAGATTTCATACTTTTTATACCAAAAATCTTTCAGAACAACTGATAGAAGACCATAAGAAAGTCTGTAATCATATTGGCATTGATGTGACTTATCATATTCAAGATGCAATAGATGATTATGATACTCTTTATACCGCTCACGGAAAGTTTATGACTTCTGTAATGGAGCAGGAAGAGGTTGCTTGTTTTCTTGATATTGATTGTCTTCCGCATAATAAAGAACTTCTGGAAAGAGCATACAACTGGGCAATAGAAAATAAATCTTTTGTCGGAAATGCTCAAAACATTTCTCATACGCAAATGAGAAATCATATCTATGCTGCTGCTTCTTGTTTAATTGTAACGAAAGATGCCTGGAATACTTTGGGTAATCCAGACTTTTCCTGGTTTATGCAGAATGAAGTTCAAATAGATACTGCACAACTTCTCACATTAAGAGCAGACCAAATTGGAATGCCCTATCAATTAATGTATCCTGTTGGTTATGATGGTCCAGAAGAATATAAACTTTCTGGATATGGAATATATGGAACAGGAACTTTATACCCAGCAACTTGGCATTATTTTAGAATCAGTAAGTTCAAGGATCAAATACCAGACCTTTGGACAACTCGTGTAAATAATATATTAGAAGGTCAAAAGATTATTCCAAATTATTCATCGTGTTTTTATGAACTATAAGTTTTTGTTTTTAGTTGGGTCTGCAATTAATCATTTTAAAGAGGATGATTTGAGTGCTTTTAAAGCAGAAGAAAGATTTCAACAGACATTAGATACTATTCAGTCAATTAAGAATAAAGTTCCAGATGCTTATATTTTAATCTACGAAGGCTCTGAAACTCCTATCAAAGATGAGTATAAAGATATTCTGAGACAGAAATCTGATTTGTTTATTCAGTGTGGTAGTGACCCTTATATGAAATCTTTGTATGAGAACATTCACAAAGACCCACCAAAGTTCACATTTGTAAAATCTATGCTTGAGTGTAGATGTTTACAGATTGTTCTGAATCATATGAGACAGCACAATATCTTTAATGATGTCACAAGAGTGTTTAAGTTGACTGGTCGGTATACTCTTAATGATAACTTTGACATCAATGACTACAAGAGTAAATTCTTAATCAATAAGTATGTGATGAAATATTATGACTACAAAGAAAGATTTGAGGAGATGGATGATATCTATGTTTCTCTCTTTGGATGTAAAGGAACAACCGTAACTGGATTGTGGTCCTTTGACCGATTCTTATTCAATGATATTTTTAATGTTCTTCAGAAGAGTTTTGAATATATGGAAAGAGCAATTCAGTTAACTTGTGGTATGGACATTGAACATTCTTTCTATCACTTTATCAAGAGAGATGATATCATAAATGTTCCTATTCTTGGTGTTGATGTAGTTAAAGGTATGGATGGAGACAGATTTTCATTATGAAACTCGCAATCTTTTATCATACTTTTCAAAATGAAATATCTGCTTTCATTTATCAACAACAAATCAATCGTCTTTATGTGACTGGATTAATGAATGCTGTTGATTATATGCATATTGGTGTAAATGGAAATAACGAGTTATTCAATGTTCCATCTAAAGCAAAAGTTGTATACAATCAAAATCAAAAAGAAGAAACAGAAACATTGATTGCATTAAAAGATTTTGCATACGAAAATCCAGATTATAAAATTTTATATTTTCACACTAAAGGTGCAAGTAAGGGAACTTTGATTGCAAATGCTTGGAGATTGATGATGGAGTATTTTGTAATTGATAAGTGGAAAGAGTGTGTGGAAATGTTGGATGAATATGATTGTGTTGGTTCAAATCTAAATCCCGTGGGAGAAACTTTATGGAGTGATGGCACAACAACTATACCAGTAGAAGGAACTTATAATTTTACTGGAAATTTCTGGTGGGCAACTGCGAAACACATTCAATCATTAGATCATAAATTTTTGACAAGTGATTATCGTATAGATAGAGAACTATGGATTGGAAGTAATCCAAACTCAAATCCCGGAACCATTTATCAACCGGGAGTATATGAGTCCTATGAACATTTCTACATGGAGGAAGATTATGTTTCGTAATTGTGGAGAATGTACTGCTTGTTGCACTTGGTTACAAGGTTCTGCTTATGGATATGAGTTTGGTGGTGGAAAGTCTTGTAAGTTTTTATGTGAGACTGGGTGTAGTGTTCATAAGGCAAGACCAAAATTATGTGAGGGATATTTTTGTGCTTGGGCTCAAGAACTCATAACAGAAGAAATGAGACCTGATAAATGTGGTGTTCTTGTTTCTGTTGAAAATAATGAGAACGGACAATATCTCAAATTGGTTTCTACTCAAGAAGAAATAAATAAAGATATATTAGAATATTTTAGAAATTGGAGTAGTATAATGAATACTCCTGTGATTTATTCAAACAATAATTCCTGGGAAGTCCTCTAATGCCTACTTTTTACAATTACACAGAGAATGGTGCAGTATATTCTTTTGATGATGTCTTTGTTCCTGCTGATGCTTTTAGGCAGGGGAACTTATGGACTTGGGGTAATAATTCTTCTGGACGACTAGGAGACAATACAGCACCCAATAGATCCACTCCAGTCACAACACTTGCTGGCGGAGCAAACTGGAAACAAGTTTTTGCTGGAGTAAATAATACAGTAGCAATCAAAACAGATGGAACCCTATGGACTTGGGGTTATAATATTGGTGGACAACTAGGAGACAATACAACAACTGATAGATCCACTCCAGTCACCACATTCGCAGGAGGAACTAACTGGAAACAAGTAAGTGCAGGAAATCTACATACATTAGCAATCAAAACTGATGGAACCTTATGGACTTGGGGGAGTAATGCTTATGGACAACTAGGAGACAATACATCAACCAATAGATCCACTCCAGTCACTACATTCGCAGGAGGAACCAACTGGAAACAAGTTGCTTGTGGTCAAATTCATACAGCAGCAATTAAAACCGATGGAACCTTATGGACTTGGGGTCGTAATCTTAGTGGGCAAGTAGGAGACAATACAACAACCAGTAGATTCACTCCAGTCACCACATTCGCAGGAGGAACTAACTGGAAACAAGTAAGTGCAGGAAGTCTACATACATTAGCAATCAAAACTGATGGAACCTTATGGACTTGGGGTCGTAATAATAGTGGACAACTAGGAGACAATGCAGCAACTGATAGATCCACTCCAGTAACAACATTCGCTGGAGGAAATAATTGGAAACAAGTTGCTTTTAGTGCTAATGGATATCATACTGCAGCAATTAAAACCGATGGAACCTTATGGACTTGGGGTCGTAATCTTAGTGGACAACTAGGAGACAATGCAGCAACTGATAGATCCACTCCAGTAACAACATTCGCAGGAGGAACTAACTGGAAACAAGTTGCTAGTGCTGGCAATTATACAGCAGCAGTCAAAACTGATGGAACCTTATGGACTTGGGGTCGTAATAGTAGTGGACAACTAGGAGACAATACAACAACCAATAGATCCACTCCAGTAACAACATTCGCAGGAGGAAATAATTGGAAACAAGTTGCTAGTGGATATTCTCATACAGCAGCAACAACCTACATAGATGATTATCAGTAAAACATTATTTCTTAATTATGAAAACATTATTTTTCCTTTCTGGTCTTCCAAGATCAGGTTCTACTTTACTTGGATCAATTCTTTCACAACATCCAAAACTCCAAGCAACTCCAACATCACCACTTGCCGATTTGCTCTGTTGGATTGATGAGGGTTTTTCAAAGATAGACTTACAATATACTTACGATAAACAACAGATACAATACAATACATATAATTCAATACTTGAAAACTTCTACAATCACATAGAGAAACCTTGCATTCTTGATAAGCATCGTGGTTGGTGTAAGAATGTATCTTCTATTGAAAAGTTTCTCAAACAGAAACCAAAAATCATTGCAACAAACAGAAGAATAAGTGAAGTTCTTGCTTCTTATATTCTACTCATTCAAAGAAATAATGAAGCAGATAATTTTGTAGATGCACATTTGAGAAGAGAGGGAAAGCTCATTACCACAGATAATCGTATTGAGTGTTTATGGAAGAATTATGTTTGCGATCCTTATGAGAGTTTGGTTTATGGTTTGACTAATTATAGGGACAATATTCATCTTGTAGATTATAATAATCTTACACAAGACCCAGAACAAGAACTTAAAAAGATTTATGAGTTTCTAGAAATAGAAAATCATTCACACGATTTTTCTAATATCTTTAATACTTGTGCCGAAGAAAAGGACCACGAATGGGGTATTGATAATCTTCATCAAATTCGCACCAAACTTCAAAGAACTTCACCACCACCAGAAGAAGTGATTGGTGAAGAAAATGTAAAACTTTATGATAAATTTAATCTATGATTGAAGTATTTTTAAGACACTGCTACACATCCAAAGTAAATCTTTCGGGAGCAAATCGTCCAGAGTGGTGGGATAAAGAAAAGGTATTTCAAAATTTCAAGAATACCCTCAATCCAGAAACCACTAACTATACAATCATCTTTGATGAGTGTTATGGAAAGCAGAAAGATACATTTCTCAAAAATGAGAATGCAGTAACTATTAATTGTGGTAAAGAAAGTGAAAGTTTCTGTAAGACACTGGACCACATTCTTTCACAAGACTTTGATGATGATACAATCATTTATTTCCTTGAAGATGATTATGTACATCGTCCAAACTGGGATAGAGCCCTCATAGATGGATTTACTCTACCTGTTCAGTATGTAACCTTATATGATCACGGAGATAAGTATCAGGAGATGTATAAGGACTTTATGACGAAAGTTCTTGCAACAAAATATTCTCACTGGATGCCAACTCCATCAACTACAAATACCTTTGCAATGAAGTTCAAGACACTCAAAGAAGATAAAGAAGTTCATAAACACTTCTCAACTGGTTTTGAACCTTCCGCAGATCACGGTAAATTTTTAGAACTACATAAGAGAGGAAGAAATTTAATTTCAAGTATTCCTGGTTATTCTACACACGCACATAAAGACTTTTTATCACCTTGTATTGATTGGAGCACATATCTATGAGAGTAACACTATATGCTATTGCAAAGAACGAAGAAAAGAATATTAAAAAATTTCTTAAAAACTCAAAGAAGTTTGACGATGTAGTTGTAGTTGATACTGGAAGCACAGACAACACCGTTCAACTACTCAAAGATGCTGGCATTAAAGTCTATGAGCATCCACAAACAAGAGAAGAGTTTGATTTTTCAGTAGCACGAAATCAGGCACTTTCTTATGTAGAAACTGATTGGGCTTTTGCACTTGACTTTAATGAAGATGTAGATGAGTTTTATCCAGAAGGATTTGGTGTAATTGCGGATGAGTTCACTACTTTTAATCATTTGAGATTTGATGATAATGGAAAGGATGAACCAGTCCAATCAAATGAGGTTCACACAAGGTTTCATAGGACAAAGAATTATACTTGGATCAATGCAGTTCACGAAGTTCCAAACTTTGTTCCAACAGAAGAATATTTAAATCCATCAAGTGTAGATACAACGATTAAGATTACTAAAAAAATTCATAAGACCATAGACAAAGAACTTTTTTACTTCTCAATTTGTGAAAGAGAACACAAGAAAGATCCATCCAACTGGTATTGGATTTGGTTTATTTTCAATCATTATTTTAATGTGAATAATACAGAGAAAGCACTTGAATATGGTCAAGAATTTTTGAATGTTTCTAAACCATATTTTGATAGTTTTAGAATCATTGCTTTTATTCGTTGCAGTCAAATTCTACTTTCTATCGGAGATACTCAAAGAGGAATGAATTATGCTTTCCATGCATTGAGTGAAGCAATGAATATGGGAGGACATCATTTAACCCAAGCCTTTAGTTATTTCTTTGAACTTTCTAAAATGATGAATAATTCAGATTTAATTGTTTTTGCAACTGCATTCAATCCAGAAACTTTAACATCTGAAGAAAGAATAAAAGCAATTAAAAATTTATATAATAATATTGAAAGGGATTGAATATGAAATCAATATGTTTTTTCACAAATGGTCATAATGGAGATATTGTTCACAGCAAATCTTTCATTCAAGAAATAACAAAACAACTTGATATACCTTGTCTCTATCATCATCATAATAATTTTAAAGTTAGTCAAGATCTTTTAGCGATTTCAACACAAATTGCTCCAAATAATTATTATGATAAGTTCATAGAAACTCCAAGTATTTTTTTCGTTAACACTTGGTTATGGCCATATCTGCTTGATAAATCTTTTGAAGATGTAAATCTCGAAACCAACTATGCGATTTATAAAAATATTTGTGAGGTTATAAATTCTAAGTTTAATACAAATATAAAATTAAAAGAAATTGAAAATTACTTTCCTTTTATAAATTTTGATTTAGTTCAAAGAGAAAATATAAATGACTATGTTTTAAATAATAAAAATAAGAAAGTTTTATTGTGTAATGGTCCTTGTTTATCTGGACAATCTTCTTATAATGAAGATATGTCATCTATTATTGAAAATCTATCTCTGGAATATAAAAATATTACATTTATAGCAACTCAAAAATTTAATACTACCACAAATAATATTCATTTTACTGATGATATTATTAAAATAAAAGGGTGTGACTTGAATGAAATTGGATATCTATCTACTTTTTGTAGTTTGATTGTTGGTAAAAATTCAGGACCATTTTGTTATTCTACAACCAAAGATAATTATAATGATCCCGATAAAATTTTTTATGCATTTGGGCAAAGGAAGGGTGATTGTTTTCATGGAAATATCAAAATAAAAGCAAAATTTTATTTTGATGGAGCATCTAATGATGTTATGTTGTATAATTCTATAAATTCTATTATCGAAAAAAATTTAATATGAAAATTTCAATCCCAGTATCAGTAGGTGAACTGTTTGATAAGATTTCTATTTTAGAAATCAAAGCATTTCTCACAGACGATGAATATGTTCATAAGGAACTTGAAGACCTAAATCAAATCAAAATATTGGCAAGCACTCAATATACTTTGGAGTACGAAGTTCAATTGAAAAAGGTCAACGAAAAATTATGGAAGATTGAGGACAAACTCAGAAAACTGGAAAAAGAACAACGGTTTGATGATGAATTTATAGAACTTGCTCGTAGTGTTTATATTACAAATGATGAGCGGGCAAGGATTAAATCAAAAATTAATGAAATAACTAACTCACCTTATAGAGAAATTAAATTGTATTGATTATGAAACGTGCTCTTATTACTGGTGGTGCTGGATTTATTGCACATCACTTAAATGGTGACAAAATGAAGCAACTGGGTTGGGTTCCTGCAAAATCTGTAAGAGAACGCATCACCAAAGTCGTAAAGTGGACTCTTGAAAATGAAAGGTGGATTACAAACTTAAGTTAAAAGATAAATACTTAAAAATACCCAAGAAAAATGGCAGTTGCTGAGATTACAAATATAGTCATTGAGAAGGGAACTCACTTTGAGGCAACTTTTAATCTTTTTGATCCTGACCAATCTGCTTCAGTTTTAACTGGACTCACAACAACTTATGCATCTATTCGTAAACACGTAACATCCACTTCTTATGAAGAATTTGCAAAAACAATTACTTCTGGTAATGGAACCATAAAATTAACATTAACACCAGAACAAACTGCTAACCTGAGTCAGGGAAGAAATTATTTTGATGTTGTGCTTACTTTGAATGGAAAGAGAATTAAAGTTATAAAAGGTACTGCCATGGTAGAGGAGAGTGTATCAGTATGACTTATAACGTCAAGTTATCTCAACAAAATTACAAAGTAAGTCTTTCATCTAAGATAGAGATCATGCCACAAAATTTAAACGAATTAACCGATGTAGAAATTAGTGGTAATAAAGATAAGTATGTTCTAATGTATGATGCTGCTTCTGGTAAGTGGAAGGATGTAAATCCAGATGAGGTCTTTAATGCAGCAGCATCTACAGAAACAACACAACCAGGTTTTGTTGGTTATGCAACTGCCTTCCTAGATCGTGTAGATGTTGACCTAGATAATAAAATTAATCTTGATGGTGGAACATTTTAAGTATTCTAAATAATATTAATTAGGAAACTGCATAAAGGTATTCGGATGGCTTCACCAATCTTACAGTTTAAGCGTGGTAATATTGGGGCAGCGGCAACTATTCCTGCTCTTCGTCCAGGTGAACCTGCATTAACACTTGACAAATATGATTTATTCGTAGGACTTAATACTTCTGTTCAAGGAAATAAATTCTTCGGTTCTCATCGTTATTGGGGAAGAGAAGATTCAAGCACTTCCCTCCGTTTAAATCTTGTCGATAAAGACGGAACAAATCACATTTCTTTCAAAGCACCAAATACACTTTCTGGAATTACAACTTATACATTTCCAGAAAATCCTCTTGGTTCATATTTTTTAAAAACAAATCCAAACGGCGAACTTAGTTGGTCTAATCAATTTCCAAGCGTATCTGTATCTGGAGTTGTAACAGCATCAAACTATTATGGCGAAGGTGGTGCATTAACTCTAGGAACTCCAACTGATTCGAGTATTACTAATAGTGGAGCACTTAATACATTCACTACATCAACAAAAATAGTTGATAGTATTGATGACTTGAATGAACTTGCGTTCAATATTATAAAAAATACTGCAGTTACAAATGTAGATTTTTCTGCTAATACTGTCGCAGGAGGTTCTCCACTGGCAGTTACATTAACTGTTACTAGTTCTGGAAATCCTAATCGCTATGATGTTGATTGGGGAGATGGAACTACAACTTCAGACTATAATTCTTCTTCTATTCCACATACATATAGCAATTCCAGTGGTGGATTATATTCAATTACACTGACTGCAAAAAATAACACAGGTGTAGGCGCAGGAAGTTCATTTACAACCTCCAAGTCCGACTACATTACTTTATATACACCAAATCCTGTAGTTGGATTTTCGTTGTATAGAAATTCTAGTGGTGGAAGTGCTCTCTCAGGAAATGACCTATATGTGGTTGAGGGGCAATCTTTATACTTAGATAACAATACAACAAATACAAACGGCGCAACTGTCAACTATACGATGAGTTGGGGCGATGGATCATCAAATGATTCAATTGCAAATGATTCCGCTTCTGGTGGTGCGGGAGCGGGAGCAGCAAGACTTCAGCATACTTGGAGTCAAGGAACAAATAGTTCAACTACTACAGATACACTTACACTAACTCTAAACGCACATAATACTGCAAATCCAGGTGTTATTCCTGCTACAGGTACAGTAGCACTCAAAGTTTATGATGATGCTCCAGCAGCACCTAATGGATTAAGCAGCAAAACTCTACCAAATGTTACTAGCGTAGGTACAAGTCCAAAACTTGCTTATGGGTTTACCGATAATACTGGTGGTGCAGTTTTAAGTGCAGGAAATGATGTCAATCGTGTAACAAGTGGAAGTGCAGAAGCAGGTCCAATTAGTACATTTGCTTATAATGCAAATAGTGGAACTCTTACTGCAAATGTAAATGGTTCTTCAGATGGTTCAACAACATTAACAAGTGGCGATGATTCTGGAACTTATACAAGTCTGGTAATTACATCTGAAAGCGATTATCAGTTACTAGATTCAACAGGAGCAACAACTACCTTTGCTGCAAGTACCTACTATCCCGGATTATACAAAGGATTTAAAGCAAAAGTTTCTAAGTTGGTTTCAAATCTGAATACTGGTTTAAACAGTATGCAGTTACTTCATAGTGTTACTGGTAACACTAACACTGTAGAATTTGTTAAAGATGATATAACAGCAACACCTACGGTTAGTGTTGCTAGTGCTACTTTATCCGAAAACGTTGCTGGTACTTATCGTTATATTTCAGGTGTTCCATATTATAATACAGGATCTCCAAGTTTAACACTCTCTGGAGTAACAGTTACAAATCTAGTTGGGCAAACTTATACCAATCAGTTAAATATTGTAGAAGTTGATAGTGGTACAAATCAAGAAGGAACTTCTAGTGCTGGCACAACTGATAGTGATTACACCTACTCGCAGATAAATGGTTCTTCGAGTATGCTGACTGGTGGAATTCCAAATGCAAATACTGGAACTTCATCTGCATATACATTAGGTAACTTAACTGTTCCTATCACATCTTCAAGTGTGAGAACAATTGACAGAGTGAAAGTTCGTGCTAGAAATGTAAACGGAATTAGTGGATATGCCAGCGATGTTGCTACTAATATTCAAGTTCACACTGCAGCACAGAGTGGAATTAGTGAAATTGCAATTTCCGTTTCTAGTAGTCTAGGTAATGGAACTTATACTGACAACGGTAAGAGAATTTATGATTTTGGACCTGGAATTACTACGGATACTCCGTCATATAATAGTTCAACTAATTTCTATACCAATAACCCATACTCTGAAGGTTCTGCACCTACAGGAATTACTACAACTAGAGAAGCAGTTGTAAGACTTGGAAATATTACTCACAACCAGGTAAATTATTCAACTGGATATCTACCCATTGGTCCAAATTTTTCATCTAACAGAAGTGGAACCCAATATTTTACTTTTGCATTTAGAAGACAAGCAGTTGCTAACATTAATGTTAATATTACATCTTCTGGTATTACTGGACTTTGGATTGCTGCACCTGGTACAAGTATAGATAGTACTAGCACTCTTAATGGTTGGTTAAGAGCGGATACGGTTTATGCAGGTTCGGGTGTACCTGGCGCAAATACTGGAGCAGGTGGTAATGGTAGTAATGGTTGTGCGGATACCCCTGGTGATGTTATATCTTCTGGAACCTCTTTGAGTGGAAGTTATACTTTAACCCTTGGTAGTGAAAACTTAAGTAATGCTACTGGTAATGTTCTTTTAGTCAGAATCGCACTCGCTTCTGGTCAATCAGTAACAAGCCTTAGCATAACATAAGGAGAATTTAGACAAAATGGCAATCACAGACACTCAAAAGGTTGATTATCTCTGGAAGAAAATTGGTTATGGTAGGGCAAAAACTGATACCGGCACCCTAAAACCAGCAACTAACGAATCCATAGCGAGTCCACTACTTCTCCGTGGAGATAAAATTTGGGCTCAATCGGATTTAGTGCCTGGAGTAATTCCGGGAAGTACTTCTGGAGTTGTTACAGTATATCCTACAACAAATCCAGTAGAATGTACTGTAGATATTACTTCATCCGTTAATAGAACCTGGAAAACAAATATTACGGATTGGATTCCACCAGAAATTGGTTCTACTTACTTAGTAAAAGTATATTTACACACTCCAGGTAATGCTGCAACTGCTGCTTCTAGTGGAACTCAAATATATGGCGCAGGCTCTGGAAATGATGATGAATGGTTCTTTGATTATCAGTCAGGAACACTAAACTTTATCGGCGCAAACTTACCAAGTGGAATTTCTGGTAAGAGTGTCTATGTTAGTGGTGCAGTTTATACTGGTATTTTAGGTGTTTCTGTTCCCGGTTCTCAAGCATCATTTACGGATTTATTTGTAACTGGGATCTCAACACTTACTGGATTACTTGATGCTAATGGTGGCGCAGAGATTAAAAATATAAGAATTGGCGTATCTACAAATAATGAAATTGATACTTCTGTCGGAAATCTGATATTAGATTCTGCCACAGGATTTACTGCAATTGATGATGCATTAAATGTATCAGGAATCTCCACATTTGTTGGAGTTGGTACATTCTTAAGTGACCTTTATGTTGGAGGAAACTTCGGAGTACAAGGTTACAGTGAATTTGTTGGTGTTGTAACCTTTAAGAGTGGATTAATTAATCTTGGAGATGACACTGGAGATAATATTAATGTTGGTGGTGAGTTTACTTCAGGGTTATATCCAAATGCATCAAATACTTATGATTTAGGTGATGGTACAAGGCAGTGGAGACATACAAGTTTTGCTGGTATAGGTACATTTGATGGTGGAATAGACGCAAGTAATATAAGAATTGGCGCTGATGATACAAATAAGATTACAACCTCATCAGGAAATCTTATTCTTGACCCTGCAGGTAGCGTAATTATTCAAGATAATACTATCATTCAGAATGATTTAACGGTAAATGGTAATGTAACTATTGGCGGAACTACCGTTACATTGTTGGGACAAGATGTTTATATTGAAAACAAAGATATTGTTCTCGGATATACAACTTCAATCACACCATCCGATACCACAGCAAATCATGCTGGTGTATCTATTGCATCAACAGTAGGAACTCCACTTGCTTCATTTGCTGCTTCTGGAATCAACACACTTCCAGATACTTATAAGCAAATGATGTGGTTCAAGAGTGGAACTCTTGGATTCTCAACTGATGCATTTGCCTTTAACTATGGTGTTGCGATTGGCACCACTCAAATGGCAAATGGTGTCCGTCTTGCTGTTGGTTCAGGTGTTACCGTAAGTGATACTTCAGTAAGTGCAACAACTTTCTATGGTTCTTTAGTTGGTAACGTATCCTCTGCAGACCAGATTAAGACTATTACTGCATCAAATAATAATGCAAATTATTATTTGACATTCGTAGATGCAAATAATGGTTCTGCAACAAATGAATCAATTTATACTGATGATGCAATTTATTATAATCCAAACACCAATAAACTCACTACACAACATGCTGAGTTCACTGGTAATGTATTGGTAAGTGGAATTACTACCCTTGCAGGAAATATAAACTTAGGTGATGCTGGAGGAGATGTAATAACTGTTGTTGGAGTTACAACATTTACAACATCCAATGTTTATATTAATAATCAACTCAATGTTGGCACCATCCAAATGGGTGGAAGTGCCACAATTACTGGAGATGATGTATCTGCAAGACATTTAAATCTTTCAGGTATTACTACGGTTGCTGGTTTAATTGATGGTAATGGTGGCGCAAATATTTCTGGTGGAGAAGCAATACTTTCATCTGCAACAGTTTCGGATTTAACTTCTGGAAGAGTTATTCTTGCAGGAACTTCTGGATCACTTGAAGATAGTTCAAATCTCACCTTCAGTTCAGGTGGTTTAATCGTTGGTTCTGGTGGAATTAATGTAACAGGAGTTTCAACATTCTCCACTGATTTAGTTGTTGGTGGTGATATTCGTCTTAATGGAAATGATATTAAAGCAAGTGACGGAAGTACAAATATTACATTAACTTCCAATACATTAACTACATTTGCTGGTGATATTAAAGTTACTGGTATTGCAACAATTGGAACTGGAGTTGGTGTTACTCAATTCTCATCTGCAGTTGGTTCTGGAACTTCAACTTCATCAGTTCCCACATCATCTGCAATCATTGATTATGTTGATGCAGAAATTGGAGCAATTAATCTAACTCTTGGACTAAATGCTGATAGTGGTGGTCCAAGCACACTCAATACATCACAAACTTTAGTTATCAGTGGAACTGCTAATGAAGTTGAAACCTCAGTATCTTCACAAACAATTACTGTTGGTCTTCCCAACGCAGTTGTTGTTGGAACTTCTTTAAGTGCTCCAACTATAAAAACTACCACTATTCAGTCGTCTAATACAGGTGCAACTGCAATTACCATTGCTGCGAATGATGTTACGATTGCCGATGACTTAACAGTTCAGGGTAACTTATATGTAAATGGAAGTACAACCCAAGTTAATACTGCTTCCCTTACTGTAGAAGATCGTACCATTCAACTTGGTATTGTTGATGGTGCAGCACCATCAACTGCAACAACTTGGGACCTTGGAGTTCTCTTCAACTATTATACTGATAGCGCAAAGCAATCTGCAGTTGTATGGGAACACGGAGACGGAAGATTTAAGTTTGGTTCTGTAATCAGTGATGGTGGTGGAACTGGAGTTAATAATCCACAAATCACAGTTTCTACTTTTGCTCCTATTGAAATCGGTTCACTTTGGGTAAATGATTGTGCTGGACAATCTCAAGTTATTTCTTGTACTGGTTCCACAAGATACTTAGAGAACATTACTATTGATGCTGGTGTCTTTTAAAGAATAATTTTATAATTCATAAATACACCCAGGAAACTGGGTGTATTTTTTTATGTCTGAAGATGACTTAAAAGCAGTACTTGCAAAATATCAACAAAAGGCATTTGATTTGTTTAATCGAAATATTGTATTGGAAACTCAAGTAGAAACACTTACAGCAACTGTTAATGCTTTAAGTATTGAATTAGAAAAATTAAGAAAACCAAAAAGAAGTTCAAAAGTAGAGGCAGATTTTTCATAAATACCTAAGATTCTTATATAAGAATCTTTAAGGTCCCTACCAGTATGCGAATAAATGGCTGATCCTATCATAAAAGTTAAAAGGTCTACAGTTCAGGGTAAAACACCCACGATTGAACAGTTAGGTCTTGGAGAAATAGCCATTAACCATTATGATGCAAAACTGTTTATTCGCCAAGATACTTTAGGTGTAGGAATAGGAACCACTGTAGTTCAAATTGGAGTTCAAGGACTACAGGGTATTCAAGGTACTACTGGACCTCAAGGAACTACAGGATCTCAGGGTATTACTGGAACTCAAGGATCTACAGGTATTCAAGGTGCTACTGGGGCTCAGGGCACTATAGGATCTCAAGGCACTACAGGAACTCAAGGGTCTACAGGTACTCAAGGGACAACTGGTTCTCAGGGCACTACTGGTTCACAAGGAACCACTGGAACTCAAGGAACCACCGGAACTCAAGGAACTACTGGAACTCAAGGAACTACAGGAAGTCAAGGTGCCACAGGAGCACAAGGGACATCAGCAGCAACTTCTATTACAAACAATACCGACAATTATGTAGTTACTGCAACAGGAAATGGTTCAACGCCATTTAATGGAGAAGCAAACTTTACATTTGATGGAACAACGGTAAAAGCACCGATTTTAGAATCAACTCAATCTTCTGGTGATGAGGGTGGAGAACTTAAATTAAATAAGGCATCTACTAACACCACATTAAATACTGGAATTACCCTTGATGTTTATCAAAATAAACTTAGATTATTTGAAACTGGAGGAACTAATAGAGGTGGTTATTGGGATATAGCATCATTAGGTGCTGGTGTTGCAACTAATCTTTTAGCAGGAGGTGCTCAAGGTGCTACTGGTTCACAAGGAACCATAGGATCTCAGGGCACTACCGGAACTCAAGGATCTACAGGTACTCAAGGTGCTATTGGTTCGCAAGGAACTACAGGTGCTCAAGGCGCTACAGGTTCTCAAGGAACCACAGGATCTCAGGGCACTACTGGATCACAAGGATCTACAGGTGCTCAAGGCGCTACTGGATCACAAGGAACTACAGGATCTCAGGGCACTACCGGAACTCAAGGATCTACAGGTACTCAAGGATCTACAGGTGCTCAAGGCGCTACTGGATCACAAGGAACTACAGGATCTCAGGGCACTACCGGAACTCAAGGAACTACTGGAGCACAAGGTACTGAAGGATCTCAAGGTATTCAAGGCACTACCGGCCCAGTAGCAGGTTCTGCAAATCAAGTTGTTTATAAAGATGGGTCAAATAATCCAACAGGTTCTACCAATCTGACTTTTAACGGAACAGAATTAGTTACTCATACATTAACTGTTCTCAACAATACGGATATCAATGGAAATTTAAATGTTGATGGAACAATTACTATTGGTGGAACATCAGCACAACTCAACACTCAACAACTTACAGTAGTTGATGCTGACATTGTTCTTGGTATTGGTACTTCATTCTCACCAAGCGATGCAACAGCGAGTCATGGTGGCATTGCAATTGCATCCACAGAAGGAACTCCACTTGTAAGTCTTGCTATTGGTGGAGAAACCAACCCAGACACATATAAGAAAATTATGTGGTTTAGGGGTGGCGATATTGGTGCCGGATATACTGATGCTTGGTTAAGTAACTATGCAATTGGCATTGGTTCAACACAATTGCCAAATGGTGTAAGACTTGCTGCTGGTGGAATGCAAGTAACCGACACAACTTTAAGTATTCCACAACTAAATGTAACAAATTCATCTACTTTCCAAGGAAATGTATTTTTTGGTGATAATGATAGGGCATATTTTGGTGACAGTTCCGATCTTGCTATTTTCCACAATCCAGTCAGCGGTAATAGTGTAATTTCTGCACTTAATGATGGAATACTAAGCATTAACGCCATAACACATACATTCAGGAGTCAGACTGGATCCGAAACTAAAGCAGTATTTTATTCTGATAGTTCAGTAGATCTTTACTATGATAATGTAAAAAGATTTGCAACGGCTGGAACTGGTGCAACTGTCTTTGGTACTTTGCATTCTCAGCAACTAAATTTATCTGGAGTTTCCACTTTTAGTGGAACTTTAGAACTTAATGCCGGATTAAGAGATATCTATAATAATGTAGGTGTTGCTGGTTCTATTCTAGTTTCTACTGGTGTTGGAGTGAGTTGGACTACTCCATTTGCTGCAGGTATTCAGGGACTTCAAGGAACCACTGGAACTCAAGGTGCTACAGGAACTCAAGGAACCACAGGTACTCAAGGTACAACAGGAACTCAAGGAACCACAGGTACTCAAGGTGCTACAGGTGCTCAAGGCACTACAGGATCTCAAGGTACGGAAGGAACTCAAGGAACCACAGGTACTCAAGGTGCTACAGGTACTCAAGGTACAACAGGAACTCAAGGAACCACAGGTACTCAAGGTGCTACAGGTACTCAAGGTACAACAGGAACTCAAGGAACCACAGGTACTCAAGGAACCACAGGTACTCAAGGTGCTACAGGATCTCAGGGTACTACTGGAACTCAAGGAACCACAGGTACTCAAGGTGCTACAGGATCTCAGGGTACTACTGGAACTCAGGGTACTACTGGAACTCAAGGTGCTACAGGTTCTCAAGGAACCACAGGGGCAGGAACTCAAGGAACTACAGGAACTCAAGGAACTACAGGAACTCAAGGAACTGCAGGAACTCAAGGAACTTCAGGTGTTAATTATGACAAGTCAATTGCGTCATATACCGCAACATCTGGACAGACTAATTTTTCAGTAACTTATACGGTTGGATTTATTGACGTATTTTTAAATGGTGTCAGACTTTCAGAATCGGAATACACTGCATCAAATGGAACTTCTGTGGTATTGGCAGTAGGTGCAGTATTAGGTGATGTTATTGATATTATTTCATACAATGGTGGAACCTTAGGTGCTCAAGGTACTCAGGGCGTCCAAGGTGCTGCAGGATCAGGTGCTCAAGGAACAACAGGAAGTGGTGGAAGCGGTGGTGCTCCATATGCATTTAGTTCAACAACTACTGATGCGGATCCCGGAAATGGAATTTTAAGGTATGATAGTGGAACAATTGGGTCTGTCAGTTTTATATACATTGATAATAATGACAGCAACTCAAATGTTCAGACAACTTGGTATGATACTTGGGATGATTCAACATCTTCATCCCAAAAAGGTTACTTAATTGTACAAGGAGCAACTTCAGGAAGCACTCTTATTAATATCTGGAGTATTACAGGTTCAGTCATTGCAGCATCTGGATACTATAAAATTCCAGTATCGCATATATCAGGTTCTTTACCTTCAAATGGTGCATCTGTAGCAGTTCAATTCTCAAGAACTGGTAATCAAGGAGTACAGGGAACCACAGGAACGCAAGGCACCACTGGAGCACAAGGAACTACAGGTGCTCAAGGCACCACTGGAGCACAAGGAACTGCAGGTGCTCAAGGCACTACTGGAACACAAGGAACCACAGGTACTCAAGGTACTACTGGAGCGCAAGTAACTGCTAAAACATATACAATCACTGTTCCATCAGGGACAGGCGGAGGTTTTTATATTGATAGTGTACAAAAGGATACAATCTATCTAATTCGCGGACAGAAGTATATTTTCGACCAGTCTGCTGCTAGCAACTCAGGACATCCAATTCTTTTAGCAACAACGGTTGATGGAACATCTTATAGCACTGGATGGTCTTACTCGGGAACTGCTGGTTCAAATGGATTAGGGACATTTACTGTTCCATATGATGCACCAAATACACTTTATTATAAGTGCCAAAACCATAGCGGAATGGGTGGAACGATTATAATTAAAGATTTAACTGCAAATTCTCTTCAAGGTATTCAGGGTGCATCAGGAAGTTCTGGTAGTTCATCCATCACCAATGATACTACTACAAATAGCACAAGATATCCACTATTTTCCGATGTTTCCACAGGAACACCTACAGCAACTTATGCTTCAAGTACTAAATTAAACTTCAATCCGTCCACAGGAACATTATCAGCAACCGTATTTACTTCACTATCTGATAGAACACAAAAAACTGATATTCAATTAATTGAAAACGCACTTGATTTGGTATCACAAATGGAAGGTGTAAGGTATAAGTGGAAGGATAATCACAATCAACCATCAATTGGTGTGATTGCACAAGATATTGAAAAAGTAATTCCAGAAGTCGTTGTTGAAAATGAAAATGGTCTTAAGTCAGTTTCTTATGGGAATATTGTTGGAGTTTTGATTGAAGCAATTAAAGAGCAGCAGAAGTCGATTAAAAATTTACAAGAAAAAATTAATTATCTTGAAGATAATCTAAATACTTAAAACTATAGAAAATAATGGGAAAGTCAAGACAAACATCTAGTTTAGTTTCCAACGAACATATTTCTATAGATATAGTTAATAGTAGAGTTGGCATAGGAACCACAAATCCAACATCTAAGTTGACAGTTATTGGTGATACTAGAATAACTGGAATATTAACTGTAGGGTCAAGTTCGATTACGCTTGATGGGAATAATAATCAAGTTAATGTAGGAACTGGTATTACTTTACACCATACAAATGGTATTCAGGTAGGTTCTAGTAGAATACATTCAACCGGAATTGAATCTCAAAATTTGATCATTAATGGTGAAACATTATCTGGTGCTGGTGTTACTTATATTACTGCCGGAAGTGGTATTTCTATCGACCAATCTACAGGAAATGTTACAATAACTGCTGCTGGTGGTGGCGGCATTTCAGAATCACAAGCAATTGCATATGCAATTGCACTTGGTTAGTTTATTCTAATCAAAACTATAAATACTAAAAAGATAAGAACTATAAAATAATGGCAAAGAAGCTTGTTTATAATTATACATTTAATCCAGGTGCTTCTGGTGTTGGTAATATTGTAATTGAAGGAAATTATCCTGAGAGAACATTCCTTGTAATTACAAACACTACCGATAATATTATTATTTACAACTTTGCAGCTGCTGGATATGGTGGAACAACTACCTACAGTACTGTTACAGACCATACGACATTATATTTTGATTATAATACTTCTGCAATGGATTCTACGGACTCCCTGCAAATTTTCTTAGATGTTCAAGAAGACAGAATAGATTTCTCAGAAACTTATATAGACCCGGTAAGCAAACTTAGAGTTTCTGAACCACAGAACCTCATTGATACTGACTTTGAATATGGATTACAACCCACAAAGTGGGAAACTGTTGAGTTAGTAAATAATATTCCATCTTTTTATGCCAATAGCGCGGACTATACGATTGCAAATATTGTAAAAGTAGAAACTGTTGCAGGATCAGAGAACGTAACAGTAACTACTGGAGATGCTCATAATTTAGTTGTTGGTGCTCCAATTGATGTTCAGGGTGTATCATCAAGAACTGCCGAAGGTAAGTTTTTGATTACTGCTGTCCCTACGACAACCACTTTTGTTTACAAGTCTAAGGGAATACAGGCATCCACTGGTGTAATTAATGGTGCTTATACCACTATTACTCCTGGTCAGTTTTATGCTGGGTCGGAAATTAATATTGACGAATCAAAAGGTGTTGCGACTGATGGATTAACAAATTCATCACTTTCAATAGAGACTGCATATTCACACGGATTTGATCCTGGAACAAGTGTTTATATCACAAATACTCTTGGTAGAGAAAGATATAATCTAACAGTTGGATTAGGATCTACTGCACCTGATGGTAGACCTTATGTGGATTATGATGAAACACTTCCAATTAATTTATCTATAGATCCAAGTTTAACAGAAACAAAGGAGATGACCGGAACTTATGCATTTAAGTTCTCATCATCTGCGGTTAATACAACTGATAATACCATCACCTGGACAAATCACCAACTTCAAGCAGGTGATGTTCTTCTTTATGTTCCACCATCAGGCGATACTCATATTGGAGGTCTACAAAGATTCCAGATTTATTATGTGAAGTCTGCACCAACTGCAAATACAATTACTTTATGCGAAACGACAAATGGAGATTATACTAATAATGCTACTATTGACATAACATCACAAGGAACTTCTAATTATGGAAGACATCAATTAATTCTTGGTTATGAAATTAGTTATGCAACAAAGAATGCTAATAATTATGAGTCATTTTTTTATACAAGAAGATGGTGGAATGGATCTGGTTCTGGAAGAGATTTATACACTTATGAATTAGATCCAGTAAGTGGTAGATATGGATATCACGGTCTTGGAAAAGCATATCCTTCAAGAATAATCACTGCCCAAAAAAGCGGTGGAACTACTATAAGTAATACTATTCACGCTGCTCCAACATATTCAACTCGTGATAATGCAAACTTCACTTTTGGAAAATCTGGAACAACTCCTGATGGATATGATTTCATAGAAGATTTTCAAAGATTTGAAACTTATTATTATCAAAATAATTATTATAATTATTGGTATTTCTATAATCCGGGATATTTTGTTGCTCCATATGTGAATGGATTTGATTATAGCAATTCTGCATCACAAACTTATACTGCGGGTACTACCTTCATTTTCTTATTGAAAAAAGATACCGAATCTGATAGTTTTTACATTTCTAATCACGGATTAGCAAACAATTCATTAGCAACTTTAACAACTAGTAGTGGAAGTTCTCCATCATATAGAACTGAAACTGGTACATTTTATGGTACAACTCCAACAACAGCAACTTTGGCAGGAGTATCGACATCAACTATTAGCGTATTAAATTCAAACAGAATTAGATTTGCTGGAACTTCTAGATTAGATTCTGCAGCAGGTTCTTATACTTTGACCGGAAGTTTAAATAATCCAACCGCAAATAGTATTTACTTAGGTGTTAATAATTTCACTAATAATCAAACTGTTTTTATATCTGCTGGTTCTGGCGGTGGATTACCAACCACTACAAGTGGAGTTGCTCAACCAAGTTTAAGCACTATTGATGTGGTTTATAATTCCGTTAAAACTGCACTGAATAGTATTAAAACTACAATGGGTGCCGATACTTGGGATATGATTTTAACTGGAAGTAATCATCAAAATCCAATAACGCCAAATTACAATATAGTCAGTAATGGTATTCAATATTTTAACTATCAAAGAAGTTCTTTATATTTGACTAGGTATTCTCCTTCGACTGGATATAATTCTACTACTTTAAATTTACCAATAAGTGGTTTTGCAAATGGTCAATCATATGATTTTGCAACTGGTAGTGCAATTGCCGGACGTGGATATAATATGATTGCAACTCCTTTTGTTTCAAATACCACAGTACCATATTTGATTGATTTGTTTCAAATTCCTTATGAAGCAGGAGTTCAATTTAGTGAGTTATATTATAATAATTGGTTTATATACAATTATGCATTATCTGGAACCCAAGATAATAGAAATGATTCTTATACAAATTGGATTTCTTTATCAAATGGTTGGAGATATCATTATGACACCAATTATATTGCACCACAGAGTCTTAATGGTTTTCATGGTCATATTTGTATGGTTGTCATTATTGATAACTCTAATTGGTCTGGATATTATTCCACGCCAAGTCCCAACATCTACTTCCCAGGAGGTCAATATATGGCTCCATATACTTTTGGGTATATGGGACAAAGATATGTTGCCAATGTTATTATTCCAGTAAAAGCGGGAACTACTACAACCAAATATGGTGCTTCTGGTTCTACATTAACCAATGCACAAATCGCGTCTAACATTGCAACAGAAATTTCAAATGCTCTTGTAAATCCTTCTTTCTCTGGACAAACAAACCAACAAGCAAAAGTTGATGTTGTTAATGGAAATAGAATTAGATTAAAATCTTCTACAAATACCGTATATGATTTTACAGGATTTGGAACTGCACCAATAAGTTTAGAGACCGATGAAATTATCGGTGCATTAGATGGGTATTATAATGTAACTTCAACGACACCAACCACTGCAAATATTCTCTTGAATAGAGAAGTTCCTAAGAGAGTTCTTGGTCTTACAAGTTCTAATTTTACTTCTGTTGGTGGTGTTGTTTATATCAATTACTCCGGACATAAACTTAAATTAACACAACAAGTTGTATTTAATCAAACTACCTCACAAAATACTATTTCCGGATTAACAAGTGGAACAACATATTATGCTGTTCCTGCAGGACCAAGTTATTTTTCTCTTGCATCAACTAAGCAGGATGCGGCAGGTGGAAATGTTATTAGTATTGGAACTACAACGACAGGAACCTTTAATTTTACAGTTCCTTCAGTTTCTGGAATTGCATCTGGACCAGGAACAGTTGGTATCACATCTGATCTTAGAACTATTACTGGAACTGGAACTTTATTCAAGAGATTTTTCAAGTCCGGTGATACAATCCAAATAGAAGATACTACAACCACACCATCTTCTTATAAAAATCTTATAGTTTCTTCTGTCATTGATGACACTATTATTACAGTGCAAGATACTCCTGGTATTACACTTGCTTCTACGCCACATTTTATTAGTACTAAAGTTAATGTAAGACCTGATGGAACAAACTTACATCGTCCTTTTGATGGTGGTGTTGAAATTACGGCAGGTACTTCGCCAAATAGTGTTATTACTAGACAAACTCGTAAGTATTTCCGTTATCAGTCTGGTAAAGGTATTCAGTGTTCTCTTGCAATTAACTTTAACCCATCAAGAGTTGCAACTTCTGCTGTTGGCGTGGGTACAACTGCAACTATCACAACAAAATATCCTCACGGACTATCCACTAGTAATAGAGTGACTATTAAGGGATCTACTGATACCGCTTATAATGGAACATTCAATATTATTTCTAGCACTCCTTTTACATTCAAATATAATATGTTATCAACTCCCGCATCATCGGTTGCTGATGGTATTATTGAATATAATATTGACAGTTGGGCAAATAGTGTTATTCGTGCTGGATTATTTGACTATCAGAATGGTTTCTTCTTTGAGTTTGATGGATCTACTTTATATGCAGTAAGGAGATCTTCTGTTCAACAATTACCAGGAACAGCATCAGTTCAAAAAGGTTCTAATATTGTTTATGGTACGGACACAAACTTTGATGGTCAACTTTCGGTTGGAGGATATGTTGTTATTCGTGGTGGGTCTTATAAGATAACCAGACTGGTAAGTAATAGTGAAATGCACATTCAACCAGCATATAGAGGTTTGAGTGCAAGCGATATCATTATCACCAAAACTATTGATACAAGAGTTCCACAAACACAGTGGAATATTGATAAGGCAGATGGAACCGGACCATCAGGATTTGTTCTGGACAAAACTAAAATTCAGATGGCATATCTTGACTATTCTTGGTACGGTGCTGGTAAGATCCGTTTTGGATTTAAGGATACTTATGGTCATGTTAAGTATATGCACGAGTTTAGACACAATAACCGTCTAGAAGAAGCATATATGAGATCTGGTAATATTCCTGGTCGTTATGAGATTGAAAACATTGGAACACCAACTTATATTCCATCACTATTCCACTGGGGAACCTCTGTTATTATGGATGGTAGATTTGACGATGATAAAGCATATCTCTTTACTGCATCTTCAAATTCTTTGATCTTCACGAACGGTGCATCAGTTACTGCAACCACAAATGCAAGTTCTGCTTTAACCAGTCAATACAACTTTCAATTTAGAAATTATGATTGGTATGTGAGACTTGCTTTCCCTATTGCTGATGCTGCTAAGTTTAGTACGGGAACTAAACTTTATGCAACAGGATCTTTAAATGGTCAAGAAGTTGCATATACCCAATATTCTGGATCCACTTTTTATGTGTTTATCTTTATCCAAAGATCTTCCTCTGCACCAGCGGTTTATCCAACTGTAAATACTTCAACTGTTGTTAATATTGGTGCTCCTTCAACTGGCGGAACAGTGGTTGATCTTACAAAGGATATTCCTCTAATTAGTATTCGTCTTGCACCTTCTGTTGATAATAACCTTACTGGTGCTGTTGGACAAAGGGAGATTATTAACCGAATGCAGTTGCAGTTGAAGTCACTGGGTATGACACTTTCTCACGATTGTGAAGTTGATCTTATTCTGAATGGATCTATTAGTAACTTAGATTTTACTTCGGTAAACAATCCTTCGCTTTCTCAACTTATTAAACACAGTACAGGTGATAAAGTTATTGGTGGAACCACTATTTTCTCTCTGAGAGCTTCTGGTGGTTCTGCGGGTATTAGCACTTCATCAAAGAGATTATCTAATACTACGGACTTTGATCTTTCCCAGATTACTGACTTGGGCAATTGTATACTTGGTGGTGATGGTGTATATCCAAATGGACCCGACCTTCTTACTATTGCAATTAAACCAGTTGATACCTCGGAAATTAACGCAACTTCACCGCTTACAGTTTCTTCTAGAATTACCTGGACAGAATCTCAGGCATAATAAAGGCAAAATAAATACTAAAAAGATTAGTGTGATTTGATTAATTAAATGAACTTTGTAAAACTTGCCCTTGAAAATGGTGGGAAAGTAAAACCATTACTTATAAACCCACAAGATTTATCGGGACCATCTCTCACAAACCCATCAGTCCTTGTAGTAAACGGCAAGATAATAGTAAATATCAGAAATGTCAACTATACGCTTTATCATGCAGAATTGAATAGATTTGAACATCTTTGGGGTCCATTGTCATATATTCATCCAGAGAATGATATGCACTTAAGGACCACAAATTATATTGCGGAACTTGATGAAAATTTAGAGGTAGTTTATTCTACTAAAATAGATACCTCCAAATTTGATACATATAAACCACAATGGGAATTTGTTGGTTTAGAAGACTGCAGATTAATTAACTGGGATGATCGTATTTACATTTGCGGAGTAAGGAGAGATTTAGATACAAAAGGAACTGGAAGGATGGAACTTTCGGAACTTGAATTTACAGATTCAGAAGTCAAAGAAGTATCTAGATACCGTATTCCAGGACCACCACCAGATAATGAATACTGTATGAAAAATTGCACTCCTATCGAGGGCAAACCATTCCATCTAATGAAATGGACAAATCCAACATGTTTAATGAAGTTTGATCCTAATGGTGGAGAAACTAAAGTTTTTGAGACTAATTCAAAAACTGAAGGAATGAATGATATGAGGGGCGGATCTCAAGTTATTAAATGGAAAAATGGATATCTAACATTAATTCACGAGACTGAATTATATAATAGTGAGCAAGGAAGAAAAAACGCAACATATCGTCACCGATTTGTTTACTGGGATAAAGACTTTAAAAATCAAAAGTTTTCAAAGTTATTTTCATTTTTGAATATGAAAATAGAATTCTGTTGTGGTCTTGCAGCATATCAAGATGATTTTTTAATTACCTTTGGAGCACAAGATAACGCCGCATATATTTTAAAAGTTTCTCAATCTTTGGTGGAGGATTTTATCAATGAATGAACTACTTGAATTTAGTTTAGATACCGAGAACGCAGAAAAAAATTATATTCTTGCTAAGTGGTATGAAAACGAAGGTCATACTGCTCCTGCTCATACTTATTATTTGAGGGCAGCAGAAAGAGCAGAAAATGATAATCTTGCATATCAAGCACTCATAAGAGCATCATTCTGTTATAAATCACAGGGTTCAAGAGATGGTACAGAAAAAGTTCTTCTTGAGAACGCACTCAATCTTCTTCCACAAAGACCAGAAGCATATTATTTTCTTTCTTTGTTATATGAAAGAAAACAAGAATGGCAAAATTCTTACACATATGCAAATCTAGGTCTTCAACAAACTATAGACGATGTACTAGATCTTCCAGAGTTCAAAGGAAAATATCTACTCATCTTCCAGAAAGCAGTTTCTGCTTGGTGGTGGGGAAGAGGAATGGAATCCAGAAAACTTTTTCATTCTTTAGTTGACGATTATTGGAATGAAATGGATGAAACTCACAAAAGATCAGTAGAAGATAATATAACTCGTCTTGGTTCAGGTCCAGAATCTCAAGCATTTCATACTTACACAAAAGAAGATTACTCAAAACTAAGATTTAAGTTTGATAACTCATCCATCATTGAGAGAAACTATTCTCAAGTTTATCAAGATATGTTTATTCTTTCAATGCTCAATGGAAAAAAGAATGGAACATTCCTTGAGATTGGTGGTGCCGATCCATTTAAGGGTAATAATACTGCTCTACTTGAAAAGACTTTTGGTTGGACTGGTGTTTCTATTGAGTATGATGAAAAATTTATAAACAACTATAGAAATAATAGAACTGCAAAACTACTTCATGATAATGCACTGACAATTAATTATGAAAAACTACTAGAAGAAAACTTTGAAGGAAATATTATTGATTATCTGCAGTTAGATATCGAACCAGCAAAAAATACTTATGAGTGTATGTTGAGAGTTCCTTTTGACAAATACAAATTTGCAGTGATTACTTATGAACATGATTATTATGTAGATGTCACAAGATCTTTTCGAGAAAAATCAAGAGAATTTCTAACAAGTAAAGGTTATATTTTAGTGGCGAATGATTTGTCACCAGATGGAAAGTCTAATTTTGAAGATTGGTGGGTACATCCAGATCTAGTTGATGAAAATATTATCAATAAGATGAAATCAATTATTGAAGGGACTCATCATGCAAAAGAATATATTTTAAGTTCATCGGGAGAAGAACCAGATTTTTTTAAATTAAGTGTAAACTCCAAACCAACTTCTTGGATTGTAGATAATTTTTACGAAAATCCCAATCAAGTTAGAGAGTTTGCACTTAACCAAGATTATGTTGAAGGTGGATTTGGTAGAGGATTTATTGGTAGGCGCACAGAACAGCAATTTTTATTTCCAGGTCTCAAAGAAAGATTTGAAGAGATTATGGGAAGAAAAATTATTAAGTGGGAAGACTATGGAATGAATGGTCGTTTTCAAATTGCTTGGTCTGGCGAACCATTAGTATATCACTGCGATAGTCAAAAATGGGGAGGGATGATATATCTTACTCCAGATGCTCCGTATGAATGTGGGACTACACTATATGCCCACAAGCAAACAAGAGCAAGAACTTATTTTGATGAAGGATGGGATGCTTCTTGGAAAGATGTTCCTGGAGATTGTCACTTAGATGGAACACCATTTGAACCAGTTGATGTTCTTGGAAATGTTTATAACCGTTTAGTTATTTTTGACGCAAGCGCAATTCATTCAGCATCGAAATATTTTGGAACTGTCAAAGAAAATGCAAGATTTTGGCAAATGTTCTTTTTTGACACTGAGTAGACACTTCAGAAACTGTCCTAAGACCCTCCAGAATCGCTCTGGAGGGTCTTATAGTATGCACATACCGCTCAAGACTAATGAGGTATTCCAATTTAGACCGACTTATTTTTGTTGGTTCTTTTTTATGGTTTATTCACTGGATTACAAAAGTATCTGAGGTAACACTAAACGCACTATTCTGATGTTTACATTATACACCAGTGGTTACAACTATAGCAAGCGTCGTTGTACTGATGCTACAAATTGGTTCATTCAAAAGTATCTTCCACGACACAAAATTGAAATCACTGTAAATCATCGTGGTCTCGCAAGAGAAGGAGTTTATGGTTGGTGTAGTGTGGTTGATTGTAACTATCGCCCTCGTGAGTTTGAGATTGAACTACATAATCAAATGAACTCCGATCTTTATCTCCAGACCCTCTTCCACGAACTCTATCACGTTTATCAACACGTTATGGGTAATCTGAAGGATAAGCACGGCAAACGTCTCTGGAAGGGCATAGACCATACGGAGACGGACTATTCTGAACAACCTTGGGAAGTAGAAGCACATCAAGTTGAAGAACAACTCTACAATGAATACCTAGGACTGAATGACTTTGTATATTCTTTCCCTAACCGCTTGACACAACCCTGAAAACTCTGTACAATGACCTTTGTGGAGGTTGAAAACCTATGAACTCTATGAAAACATCGAAAACTAAAAAACAATTTGTGAATGTGACTCCATTGAGTTCTAAAGCAAAGAATCGTTTTATAAATCAAATGGATTCTCTACATGCTATGGAAGTAGAGCAGGAAACTGATACTCAACTTTTTGTTGTTTCTATCAATCGTCGCTACTGCTTTTGGATTCCAAAAGTTGGTAATGAACATTGGGATATTGTAAAATGATTGGATTGATTGCTGGTCTTACATGTGGAATCAGCACTTTTTATGGTGTTGGTGATGGTTTTCATGGTCAACGTACTGCTAATGGAGAACGTTTTGATGCTTATCGTTGGACTGCTGCTCACCCTTACCTTCCCATGGGAAGTAAAATTAGAGTCACAAACCAAGATAACGGAAAACAAGTCATTGTTCGTGTAAATGATCGTGGACCTTATTCTCATGCTGACTTAGATCTATCTTATGCTGCTTTTGCTCATATTGAATCTGTAAAAAAAGGAAACGCTGTCGTTTGTTGGAGGGTTGTTGGATGAAAAAACTGATTATTCTTGCTACACTTATTTTCTCTTCTCCCGTATTTGCGCAGGAAACATATCGTCCATTTCGATATGAAACTCCATGTATGATTGAACAAGGTATTCAAACCTACCCCGATGTATGTGTTGTGATTGAAACCCGTGAAAAGGGTGGAGCACTTCGAACTCGCAACATTTATTCTAATAAACATAGTCTGACTATCAAAGGACGATTTGATAAAGAAAAAGGATACCTGACATGGGATTCTTATAATAAATTTGAATACAAGTGGGACTATAAAGTTGGTGGTTCTGGTGGTGTTGATGGTCTTGGTGCATGGACTTATGTAATGCCTGGATTCCTTGTTCAAAATGTAAGTTGGGATTAATTTTTATATGAAAACTGTGTTTAAAAATAAACTATACAAAAACTCCGCTATTGAAATCCGAAGATCTGATAAAGATGAAGGAGGGTGGGGAGTTTTTGCTCGCAGAAACATTAAAAAACATTCTATTTTGGAGCAATCTCCTGTGATTGTTGTTGACATTGAAAGAATATCTCAAATCTCACAATGTTACAAATATTCCTATGGATTTGATCAAGAAAATGTAATGATTGGAATGGGATTTGCTGGATTTTATAATCATTCTCCTAATCCAAATGCAGAATGGAGAGATGATCGTGTTAATATGATCATGGAACATTATGCTTGCAGAGATATTCTCGCTGGAGAAGAAATTTGTATTAACTATGGTGAAGAGAACGTTGACTTTGAGGTTAAATAGTAAATAGAATAGGAGAAAACTATGGTTGTTCTATTTGCATCAACCATTATTTCTTGTAGTGATGCATTGACACTTATCAATCGTCTCACCAGAGTTGTGGGATTAACTGAAGTTCAAAGAACTGAAATAGTACAAGAAATCCGCAAAGTTGTTCCTTCCTGTCCCGTTAAAGTGGTGAAAAAATGAACGAAGAATCTCAAGTTGAAAAGTGGAATCGCGGATTGACCCTTTTTGAAGAAAGTGTTCTCAAACCAGATCCTGAACTTCGTAACTGTGCTCATAACCAAAAGTGCTATAATGAGCTTATGGCAGTTCGTGAGCAGGTCCTACAATATATCAAGACTCTAAGACAATGAGTTCTACATACATATACTTTATTATTTTCTTTTGTATTGCTTACTTGATCATTACTGATCAATCAGTAGCAAGAGGATTTTATATGCTAACTCAACTTGCAAGAGTACAATACGAAAAGACAAAGTGGTGGATTCTACATAATCCAGCAAATCCGATTGTAAAGTATTTGATGTGGAGACGCTCAAATCAACTTGCAAAGGAGTTGATGAAAGAGTTAGAATCAAGAAATAAATAATCATTATCTGAATAATACATATGCTCTCCACGCAGTATCGGTTGAGATTAGAAGAGATTTGCAATAAAATTGTAAGTGGCGAATCAGTAGAACTATCAGAAATGATATGGGCAGAAAAACTTGCAAAGGCAAATCGTTCTGCTGCAACAATGCTGAGACAAGCAAGACGCCGTGCTGCAAATCCAGAAATGACCGAAGACAGTTTGGATGGATTCTTAAATGCTTTAGATTTAGGTGATCCAGACCCATCAAATCATCGTAGTAGATTTGCGGGCGCTGATGATATTATTGATTTCTTTACTGGAGACAAACCTGAAGATTGGAAACAAAGAGACTGATGAAATACTTATTTTTGCTTTTGCCATTTGCAACTCTTCCCGCAAGTGCTATTACTTGGAAAGAGTTTTGGGAACCTTTTGAACCAAGAGTTTATTATAGAGAACCAATCTGCACTGAGGTTGTTTATCGTGAAGAATATGTACCAGGAAATAGGTGGAGACCTGGATATGTAAGGTACTGGCAAGAAAGAGTAAGAGTTCCCTGTTCAATCTATAATTAAGTTGTATTAAGCAATCCACATAAACCTCCTAGATAGTGGTAGAATAGTAAGGTCATAAAAATGAACTGAAAACTCTTTATTATGATATTCTTTGTGCGTGGAGGTCATTATGCACAATTTAATTTCTTACAATCAACTTGCTGGGTGGAAAAAAATAGGGAATACGTTAGATGAGTTTATAGACCAGCACGAAATTATGAATTCCTACTTTGAATGTCTGACTGAATGTGATGAGGATACACAGAGTTGTAGAAAAATATGTAGAAAACTTTTGACTACATAGACTAGTTGAAAATCTGTCCACCTGCCCTTGACTTTCGCGGTCAAGGGTTTTATAGTATGTACATACAAATCCAAAAGCAATGACCTACACTGCAAAACTCAAAGTTTCTTTTGATACTGAATGGACTCCAAGTTATTCGTCTGGAATTTATGACGATGAAACTCTTCCTGAGGAGCATTATACCTTTGAGATTCCTTGCGAAGACATTAACACCATTCAACTCTTCCGTTTCTTTGGAACTGTTGCCCGCACGATGGGACATAATGAAATTGGTATTATGAAAGGTGCTTGTTCACTTGCATTTAATGATATGCGAAGTGAAGAAGATATGCGTAAGATTTCGGAAGAGTTTGAACTGATGATGGCAGAGGATTATTCTAAAGAACTCCGTAGGTTGGAAGATGAGATTTATGATCTGAAAGCAAAACTGTCACGCTGTCAGCAACCTGATAATCCTCAATATACTGAAGAAGAAATGGATGCGATGACCTATCAAGAATGGAATGGTCTAACTCCTGGTTCTCCTGAAGCAGTTGAGAAGGGTTGTAAGTGTCCTGTAATGGATAATGAAGAAATGCCCGAAGAGAGGAAATGGGTAAATGCTGATTGTCCTATTCACGGTAAAGCAAAATGACTGAACGAGCACAAGAGTTTATGAACGCAGTATGGGAGCACCGAAACAATGGTGCTGATACTGAAGAAAAGTTAGTTGCTGCTATTCTTTGTCTTGCTGCAGAAAAAGTGCAGTTCTTTACGGCTCAAGATGGCAGAATTGTTTTGGATAAAAATGATATGTTGCAACTTGCAGAGGAACTTAATCAATGAACCTGATTAATTTTAAGCATCGTGAAGACTTTGGACATGAGTGGTATGTCCAAGTTCTCACTGTGAAGGATTGGACTTTGCTTCAAGCATCCGTAAGTTGGAATGATTATCCTGGTTGGCCTTATATTCAAATCAAATCAGGTACTGGTTCCACATTGAGTATTATGTTCTGGGCATATAAGTTTGGTTTTGATATTGGTATTATTGAACGCACTTGGAGGTGGGATAGGTGTGATGACTGGCAAGAAACTGGAGATGGAGTATGAGTGTGGAAAAAGTAAAGTTTGTAAGTATCACCAGAACTATTGATGACCGCAAAGGTATTCATTATCTTGATGCTATTGATGAGAATGGACATCACTGGGTAGCAGAAATGGATAATAAACAAGAGAAATGGTTAGTGTATACTAAACTGTGGACTAGAGACCCCCAACATCCTTATGACTTATGAAAAACTACCGCATCAAAAAAGTAACAGACGGACACTCAACCAGATATTACCCACAGCACAAAAGATTTGGATTGTTTTGGTGTAATCTATTTGTAGACGAATATAGGGATGGTGATTATTCTACATTTGAAGAAGCACAGTGGCACCTTTGTAACTATTTGAGAGAACCTGTGATAGAATATTTGTCCTTTGATTGTGATTGTGGAGAAAACTGATGACTGAATGTGTGTCTGACCCTACAACTTGGATTGATGTTGCCCAACTTGCAGTTTTTATGGTTCCTGTTTCTATTTTTCTTTGGAGAGTATCACAATAATGACCGACCTTAAACTCTGTAAGGATTGTAAGCACTACAAGAAAGATTGGAATGCTCGTTTTACTGGATTTGGAGATACTCTTGATACTTGCCATAATCCAGTATTGAGTGAAAATCTGGTGACTGGAAAAGTCAAAGGTGGTCGTTTTTGTGATATGATGAGAAAGGAATGGGGTAAATGTGGTCCTGATGGTAAGTATTGGGAGGCACGATAATGTATAATGACGACGATAGCACACCATCATTTTTTATTCTTATTGCTATCACTGCTATATTCTTTGTGGGTTATGGTATTGGATTTACTATGGGAGAACAATTCTCACAACAAGAAACAATCAATTTTTGTGTAGAAAAACCTGCTGATTGTAAAACCAAGTATGATTATTTCAAACTGGAGGCACGGAAATGAGTTCTTATATTTCGTGTTATAATCAGGAAACAAGAGAACTGGAACACTACAAGGTTTCTTATGATGTTTCTGTGTATATCCAACAACTGGAAAATGAAATCAAGTATGGTTCTGGTGGTGTGAAACGACTTTATCCTTTTAGATTTGGAGATGCACGGAAATAATGAAAGTTTATGATTACCGAATTGTAGAAGACCTTAATTTAAAAACTTTGAAACCTTATTTTTACATTCAATCTTATAGTATTAAGGACCAAAAGTATTTCCTTTATTCAGATGCTACATTCCAAACACTTCAAGAAGCACAAGAAGCAATACGACTACTGAGAAAATACAACGAACCTGTGTATCATTATGTTGAGGATTGAAATGATTGAAACTAAACCAATTACGAACAGAAGACCAACAAAAGAAGATGCTAATGGATTTGGGTTAGTTCAGTATTATCGTAATGATTTTGGTGTGTGGGGATATGATTACTGGTATAATGTAAAAACGGATGGTTGGGCACACACATCAAATTGGAGACCTCAAAATGATTGAAATTGAAAAGCAGTATAAACTCACACTCACAGAAGACCAAGCACGACAACTTTATGAACTTTTACGAACTGAAAAAGATTGTGGTGGATTGGGAAGTGATGGAAGATTGTCTGATTTGAGAACAATACATAATGAACTGAGAGTACTCTTTGATAATGGAATACGATGATTGAACCACAAGGAACGCTAAAAATAGGACCATCAGGGTATAAACTGGACCCAAAGAAACTTGCGAAAGCACCTCAACACATTACTCCTTATTTGTTTCTTGGTGCATTTTATTACACCGAAGATTATGAGTATTTTGATAAAATCAAACCATACTTGGATATTCCAGAGAAACCTAAAACTTTGGATGAAATCAAACAAGAGTTTGATGAGAAGATTGATAAACTGATTGAGACAACAAAGTGGAATTTTGCCGTATCCAAAGAGAGATCTGAATATCATTACGACAAAAAGTTTAGTAGGATTATTCAGGACTTTGAGTATGCAAAAGAGAATGGAAACTTTCCACTCAAACTAAAACTTACTTATGGAACTGGATTGAGTGCTGGTTCTTATGTAGAAAACTCTTTTGTAATCAAACAGGGAAATACTCATAAAGGTTATTATACGATTGGAAACCAACGATATTTCAGGTATTATATGAATGATAAACCGAATGTGATTGTTCGTTTCTTTATGAAAACTTGTCTTGGTTTTGTGTGGGTTGATGAATGATGAAACTCACTAAACTAATTTTTGATTACTGGAAAATCTGGATGAGAGTTCCAGTAGAAACTAATATCTTTGGTTCTTATGATGAAGGACTTGGATTTTATGATTGGTATTGTATGACCTTCTGGTATGCTCTCAATCACGATTGGTATAAGATGAATAATAAAATGTATGCTTATACTGGTTGTGAAGACCCTTATGTAGAACCCAGAGATTTTGAGGACACTTGAAGAACTGGCACACTCCTCCTTGTGGTGGGGTGTGTTTGGTTGTATAATAATCTTGTAAGCAACCAACCGATGAATTACAAACTAATTCTTCACAGAGCAAAAATCGTTGTCTATGTGAGCATTACTCTTGTTCTACTCGCAATTGACTCAGTTTGGAAGGGTATTCGTTGGTTCTTTGAGTATCAAGTTTATGCCTTCACAGGTCTGTTTTATGAACCTTATCAGAACACAAGGTATTATTGTCGCAAGTATCTGAACCCTAAAACTTTGAAGTGGAATGACCGATGACCTACACAATCACAAAGCAAATTACAATTCACAACGACAAGGATGGTTGGGAATTTGTCTTCACAACTGATGAATATGGAACTGTAGGTGTTCAGGGCACTAATGGACCAACATTTCAAACCACACACATTCCCAAAGATTGTATTCCATACTTTATTCATGCTCTGGAGCAACTGAAATGACTAACAAGGAACAACTACATCAAAATTTCCTAAAAGATTTCAAAGAACTTCTGGAGAAGTATGACGCAATCTTTCAAGTTTCTGATATTATTGATGGTTGTGTTCCCAGTATTGTCTTTCCTTCTTATTATGATTATGAGAATGATAGATTAGCAAGAGAATACAGCATTCTTGAAATTCCTAATTACATCAATTCACACCGATGATTACCGCAACCGAACTGCTAGAGTTTCTCACCAAAGCACAGAAAGTTTCTCCTTGTGGAGCAACCTTTCGTCAAATAGATGGAGGTTATTACATCACTCTCTATTGTGATTGGTATGATGATGGTATATATCACAAACAAAGTGTTTTTATTGATAACAAAGGTAATTCCACTTGGGATACTGGGGATTATGATTTTGGGACGATGAGTGGTATTTTAGATGAGATGGTTGAGAGAGAAAAACAGAAAGAAATCAAAGAACAAAAACGACAAGAACTGATTGCTCGTTTGACTGATGAAGAAAAGGATTTGTTAGGTGTAAAATGACTAAAATCAAATCTAAATTCAAAGAAAATCCATTTCATATTGTAAGTAAAGAGCATTTGGTTGAAGTGTGGTTAGGAGAACCTAATGATGCTGAGAGTGATTACATTCTCTCTATTGATAAATTTTGGTTGCCTGAATTGATTACCAAACTTAAAGAAGTAAGATTATGACTGACCGAATTCAAGTAAAAGAAACCAAAAGAGTTTATTGGGAATTTGAAGGTTCCCTTGAAGATATTATTTCCAAACTTCAATCTGCATTAGATGAAGGTTGGGAAGGTATTGATATGGAATACGAACAATATGACGGTTATCAAGAGTATTATCTCTACAAGCATCGTCCCGAAACCGACAAAGAGTATGCGAAACGAATGAAAGAACGGGAAAAGAAAAAAGCAGCAGAACTCAAAGCAAAAGAACGCAGACGCAAAGAGTATGAGAAACTGAAAAAGGAGTTTGGGGACACTTGATGAACTGGCACACAGAGGGTTCCACCACCCTCTGTTTCGTTGTATAATAACCTCATACACAACAGAGGTTCTTCCAAATGGGTCTTGATATGTTCCTTTATGCTGACCTTTCTCCACAAGCACAAGTAATTGTAGATGCTTATGAGAACACTACTGATAAGTATAAAGCACTTGCTGATGTTCTTCGTGCTCTTGCAAAACAAAGCACTTTTGCCGACACTAGAGTTGGTGTAACGGAAAAGGTGGTTCTTGTTGATGACATTCTCAAAATCGCAACTGAACTGGAGCAAATCTGATGGACTACGAAACTGAAATCATAGATGGACGCAAAGCAGTTGTCCGTCATTTCTTCAAGGCACACGAAATCCAAGTTGGTTCTCGTTGGGCACGAGCAGATGGTTCCAAAGGTTATGTGACTGTTGAAGGTTTCAATACTTATGGATCTACAAACCCTTGGATTGAAGTTGTGTATTCTTGGGAACTAAATGGAGAGAAATTTATTCACGAAAAGGATGTTTTTATCTTTCAGTCAAAGTATTGTTTGATTGTGGAGGACTGATGCCTGACGACCATTATCAATCAGAAAAACTGATTACTAAATCACTTCTATCATACAAAGGTCTTATTCCATCAATCAATTTCAACGAGGATGAATACTCTCTCTATCTCCAATATGCTTCTGTTGTTGAGTTAGAGAGGGATGTTATATGTGAGGCAACTTATGTGGAGATTATGAAAACTCTTATTTACGAGAAAGTGAAATGACTGACGAACAAATCCTAAAACTTGCTGAAACCTGTGAGTTTGACAGACACCACAGCAAAATAACACTTACAACTTACTGGGAATGTGATGAAATAGACCTCTTGAAGTTTGCCCAAGAAATTCGTAAGAAAACGATTGATGAAATCCTCACTACATTAGAAGAAGTTCCTAATCCAGAAGCAAACCGAACAGCAATCAATCGTATTAGGAGTATTTGATGATGACTGACGAACAAAAACTCACACTTCTTCTCAAAGTTCTCAAAGAATACGCAGAGAAGGAACACTGCTACAATAGGTATGGTGATGATTTCAATCCAAATGATTATACTAGTGGTGATGTTGCCTTTGAGGTAGGTGCTGATTATGGTGAGATTACCTTTGCCCGCACACTTTTAGAACAGATTGGTGTAGAATTTGAACATCCTGTGATGAAAGAAAATGACTGACCTTAAATTCACATCACCAAGTGGAGAAACTACCCTAAAAGTTGAAGATACTGGTAGAATAGGAACAGTAGCACCTAAAACACAACTACACATTAAAATGGATGAACCTGTGAAATACGAAACTCCTATGACTGCGATTGAAGATATTGAGGCACAAATCAAAGTGCTTCAAAGTAAGTTGGAATTTTATAAGGAGTTGGAACGAACAAAAACTCCTTGCGAAGAAGCATATAAAAGAGTTTATGGTAATTATCCTACGACTCATATTACTGATGGATGTTGGGACAGTCCAACTTGGATGCACTTTGTGAATGGATATAAGTCCGCACAAAAGGATTATAAGGTGGGAGAGTTTCAAGAAACTGTACAAGAACGAGGAGAACGACTTCATAAGGATGTGGAAAGAACTGTTCGTGAGAGTGTGAAATGGTGTGAAGAGCATCCAGATACAGACCCATTAGATTGGTTGAAACCACAGACACCAGAGCAAACCGAACAATCACTCAAAGAGGCATTTAGAGAGGCACAACAAACGGAAAAGTGGAAAGAACTTCAAAGAAAGATTGATGAAGAAGATAATGATAAGAACTTCAAGAACTCTCTTGACCTTATCAAAGAATGGGGTGAGAAGAATAAACCACCCACTCTAAAAGAACTCTTGTGGGAATGGTGGGAAGACATCTTTACTGTGGATGCTGATTTAGATGCTGATGCTTCTATTGATGTTCTTGTAGATATTATTGATAAAAAGTTTATTCCACCTTCAAGTGAAAAGAATGGGTATGAATGGGAAAAGTGCTTGAAAATTATGAGGGATAAATTGAGGTAGTATAAATACAAATGTCTATAGAACCCGCAATCTCTACAGATAAGATTAGGTGCTTTAGGGCACCTTTTCTATTATAAATAGAAGTGCGGGTTTAATAGAATAGAAATGAACTATCTAAAGGTTTATTGTAATCTTATCAGGAAAGCAGAGAACAGAACTCCTCCTGAAGGTTATACAGAAAATCACCATACATTTCCAAAAAGTATTTTTGGAAAGAATAATAGAATTGTCGTGCTTACTGGAAGAGAACATTACATAGCACACGCATTACTTGAAAAAGCATTTATAAAGAGATATGGATTGAATAATATAAAAACGCAAAAAATGATAAAAGCATTTTGGTGTATGAATAATCAAAAGACAAAAAATACATATTTGAATTCTCATTTATATGAAAGTTCAAGAATAAGATTTATTGAAAATATAAAAGGAGAAAATCACTACTGGTATGGAAAAAAACATTCCCAAAAAACAAGAGAAAGAATGAAAGAAGCACAAAAAGGTGAAAATCATCCAATGTATGGTAAAACTCATACTGAAGAGACAAGAGAAAAAATGAGTAAATCTCATTTAGGAAAACCATCATCAAAGGGAATGTTGGGTAAAAAACAAACTGAAGAAGCAAAACAAAAAATAAGAGAAAGTAAAGAAGTCAAATCTTTTTCAGTAATAAGTCCTACTGGTGAAATAATTCATTCTAAAAATACTAAACAATTTTGTAGAGATAATAATTTAGATAAAGGGCACTTTTCTCAAGTTTTGAACGGAAAACGACCAATTCATAAAGGATTTCGTCTCTATACTGGATAAGGACACTTGAAGAACCGTCACAGAGGCACTTGAAAACGGGTGCTCTTTCTGGTATGATACTCTTATACACAAAGACATCTCATGTCCGAAAACCTTTTAGTGTTTTGTTTTGGTTGTTTGCTTACCTCAAATGGGTTATTATTAATGTCATCAGACCATTGTAAAAAAGAGAAAATCAAACAAGAACGAAATGATGCTATTGTTTTTTGTGTAGAAAATCCAACCAAGTGTAAGACCGAATACCTGAAATTACGATAATGCCATTCTTTCCAGATTGCTATGATGAGTGGGGTCTTTATAAGATTACTTATGATGGAGACCACAAACTATATGAAATGCTATTTGAGGGCACAGAAGAAGAGTGCCGTCAATATGCTTATGACAACTACACAGATAAAGAACAGGGTGATATGTGTTTGATGGACTGGGAAGCAAGGGAGTGGAGTGTATGACTGACCGAAACTTCAAGAAAGAACTGAATTACTATGTCTATAATGACCCAGAGTATAGTGAAGATATTGAAACAATTGATTATGATTGTCTGATTGGTATTATCACCGAGTTGTGTGATAGAATTGAAAAACTTGAGGACAAAGTAGATGAACTTAACCCTAACCCGAGATGGAGTTTGGATTGATGACTGAACACAATCTGCCAGACAAGGATGATGCTCCTTGGTTAAATACACAATACGATGGTTTTATGACTCACGAGGAAATGTTGGAACTTGCTGCACAACGAGAAGCAGATAATAAAGCATTAGAAGCATTAGACAAACTCTATGATGAGAATGGTGATGCTCTTCAACAACTTGCTGCGATTGAAAGAGAGGAACTACTTGAAAAAATGAATTCACAAGCAATTCAAACTGCTATTGCTGGTATTGATAAGTATTCCGATGCTCTCAAAGAACTTCGTAAGATTGAACATGAAGAACTGATTGAAGAACTGCAAGCAAAGAAGAAAGAAAACTTTCAACTAGTTGCTGATGCTTGTATGAAAGAATATGAGCAAAAGTATCATCGTGATGTATTCCCAGTAGATGAATATTGGGTGTATATGGTTGCTGAATACTTTGGCACTGGTGAAGGTCAAACTGTGTGTATTATGATGACACAGGCAGTTCCTAGTCATGCGGAAGATTTTGAAACCTCTAACAATAGGTATGTTCCTTGTACAACCAAAGAATATCGTGCAGTGCGTGAGTTTCATGAACAATTTGGTACTTGGTATCTTCATGGTCTCAGATTTCTCACTAAAGAAGATTTCTTTAGTGAATATTCATACTACATTCCTCCAGCAATGATGAAACTTCTCAATAGGAGTTGCTTCAAAGACTTCTACACCCGTGTTCATTACAATTTCTCATAATGGATTTCACAAAACGCCAACTGGTTCTATTGACAACGGCACTTACTCTGTTCTATGATGAGATTGCAAAGACCGCAAAACCAGAGTTCAAAGCAGAAGTAATGGAACTTGCACAGATGGTTCAGGATGCTTATGAGAACGCAGAATGAGTAGATTTCAAGAAAATCCAGACGAAATTGTACTTCAAGACATTCAAATGTTTCATCTTGAAAGTATGAATGAACGCACCTTATGGGTTGGTGTGTATACTGAAGACGATAAAATCTATCACTTGAATATTTCTGCGGATGGTGATAAACTGAGGTACTATTGGAGTGATGAGACGCCATGAGGTTTGAAAATCCAACAAAATGGGAAATCTTCCTTGATGGTTTCCATAACTTCTGGAACTGCCTGGATTGTTATAATGATGGTGATACTTGGGGATACGATGAGTTCTGGGAAGGATTAAATCTTGGGTTTTATATGATGGAAATTTATGACTATGATGACCCATTTAATCCATCTGTTTTGAGTAAGCAAAGGAAAAGGTTGTATGGAATTTATGAATAAATAGTCGTACCTAATTTGGTGGTTCTTTTTAGGTTGGGATAAAGCACCTTCGGGTGCTTTTCCTGTATAAATACTAATAACCACCAAATTAGAGTAGATCTATGAAAGACCCTAACAGGTTTTATACTTACGCATACCTGCGAGAAGATAGAACACCTTACTATGTTGGTAAAGGTGAAGGAAGAAGATTGTATAAAAAAGGAAAGTGTGAAGTTAAACCTCCAAAAGATAAATCAAGAGTAATCTTTTTAAAAGAAAATCTAACAGAAGAAGAAGCATTTAAGCACGAAATCTATATGATTGATGTGCTTGGTAGAAAAGATGTTGGAACTGGAATATTAAGAAATAGAACTAATGGTGGTGATGGATTAAGTGGATATGTTCCCACACCAGAAACTATTCTAAAATTAAAAAATAGAGAGTGTAGTGAAAAAACAAGAGAAAAAATAAGAAAATCAAACAAAAAAGTTTGGGAAAATGAAGAATTAAGAAAAAGAATGAGTGATATGAAGAAAGGAATACCTATTCCAGAAGAAAGAAAGAAAAAGATTTCTCTGGGGCATATGGGTAAAGTTGTGAGTGAAGAAACAAAACAAAAATTGAGAGAGTATAATGTAAAATATTTGTATGAAATAAAAGACACACAAGGGAACATTTACACAACAGATAATCTCAATTATTTCTGTAAAATGAATGGACTTGATACTGCTGCGATGCAGAGAGTTTGTTATGGAAAACAAAAATCACACACTCCAAAAAGAAAAGATAGAGTTCCTAATGTAGTGGGGTGGACGGTTCGCATACTGGAACATATCACTTGATTATGTGTTCTGCCTGTGTTATGATACTTTCATAGATAAAAACAAAAATGAACTTTCTACGGTCATTATGGTACAAGTTTCAAGAGTGGAGATATGAAAGAAAATGTCTCAAACATCTTGGTATAAAACCTACAAAAATGTATGTAAGTAAAGAAGCATATGATGCTCTTGTAGAAGCAATCAACAATCCACCAGACCCTGAGAAAGTAGAAAGACTTAGGGAAATTATGAATAAAAAAGCACCTTGGGATGAACTTTGGGATGAAAAATGAATAAAGGTATTTTTATTTTTGTTATTGGCATTTCCATAGTTATGTTTGGTTTGAATGTTGGTATGAGTCACATAGAATCACGACCATCACCACCAGAGACAAGGTTTGAAGTGATTGATACTTACAAAGGTTGTGATGTAGTACAATATCTTCCTGAATATTCTGGTAGATATTATTTCTTTCTGCACTGCAAATGAACGAGAAATCTAAAATATACTATAATGTCTGGTGTTGTGCATATCAACGCAGAGGACTATATAAAGGAACTGATAGGGAACACAGAGAGCACGAAACTGTGCGTATGTGTCTTGATATGAAAGATGTAAAGTTTCATCAGTTTGATACAGAAAAACCGCATTATCTCTAATGACTTGGATCGATTACTACATTAACCACTGCTGGTTTACTGGTTGGCAAAACATTCGCGGATCATTTCGTATCTGGCGTGATTTGATGACTGGAAACTATAAGGACTATGCACTAATGTGGTATGACGACCCTTATGAAGAATGTTTGTCTTGGTTCTGGTCGCAACTGGGCGAAGATGATACTCTATCTAAAGAGTTCTTAGAACATTTGCAACAAATGGCAGAAGATGTAAAGACTGGTAAAGTTAAAACAATTCCATTTACTCAAGAAATGATTGATAAACTTGATGACCTTGTTGGTGATATTGAAGTGGATTTAAATAAAAAGTTACCTAATGAAGACATTACCTGATAAAAACGAATTGCGTATTATGTGGACTGTTGCTACTTCATCCGCAATTGAATCTAGACAACCTGCATACGAAATCTTTGCTAATCTATTGTATAATGACCTAAGCGATAAAGAATTTCCTATTAAACTTGGAGAAGGATGATGGGCATGTTTGACTATTTGAGGTCTTCCTATGATCTTGGAGAACAATTCACAAATGTAGAACTACACACCAAAGATATTGAAGACGAAATAGGTGGCACAATGTCTCACTATTGGTTAGACCCTCACGGATATTTGTATTGTATTGATTATTCATATACTGCAGACTTTGTTGAGATTAAGGAGGGTGATGATGAATATAATCCTACACACTTGTGGTGTAACTTTAAATGGGTTCCTAACGGCAATCACGGAAAAATCAGTCCTTGTATGCTTACCAAATATGTTGAGGTTTATCCTCCAACTTGGGATGGACAGTGGGAAGATTGGCCCCGTTGCAAAATCCACTTCAAGTATGGTAGACTTATGGACTATGAGTTTGGAACACGATGATTTCTACTGAACTATTTCCTTATGATAAGTTTGGATTTAGACTAGAGTTTGGTGAGAAAAAGAACCCTACCGTCTGTTGGTTTGAGTGCCAAGAACACCTTGACAAATACCTAGAAAGGTATAAAATGGATATGAGAACTATTAAGATTGATTATCGTGATGAACCCGTTGTCGTCAGTAAAAAACACAAGAGAAGTGTGGAACAAAAACCTAAACCAAAAGGTGACGGAGGTGCAAGTCCAGTTCGCAAAAGAAAACCCCGCGTGGATTCCACTAGAAACACTACTCGCTCTACAAAGTCTAAAAAATGATACAGGTAACTGAAAATGAAGACAAATCATTCACCATCAGTTGGGACGAAACTTCTCCTACGGAAAGTATTCTCAACACCTGGACTGAAGAAGACTTCATCAAAGTCATTATGGAACATCTTCAAAAACTGAAAGATAATGAATGATAAAACAAAACTCATTCTTGCTCTAATGCAAATTGATAATCTTACTGAACTGCTAAAAGGAAATCAGTATCAAGACTTTCTATACAGTAAACTAATCTCCACACGAATTGAACTACAAAGGCAACTGAATCATTATGAGTAAACAGTTTTATGACGACGATGCTTTTTATGTGGAGCAAAAAAGTTGGGGTACTTGGCAATCACATTATCCAGATGGAAAAGGTATTATCACATCACTAACTGAAGACCAATGCGTAACTGCTACTCGTTGGTATTTGAAAGCAAAACAAGAAGGTGAGTTTGACAAATCACCCGATAAAACTTATGATTCAACTGTTGGAGGAAAACTATGACTATTCGCAATTTTGTAGATAAAAATGGAAACTCTTGGGAGTGGGAAGAGACTGCAGAAACTGTAAAAGCAGTTCAAGAACTTGCAAAGTTTGCAGGGAATTACAACGGACCTCTTTATGCACCACACCCAGACTTGAAAAATGAACAATAAACCACTGACGCCTGAAGAAGTGCAGCAAGCAGCAGAACAATTCTTTCCTTTGTTTCGCATTGTTAATAGTCGTATGCCTACAAATGCCACAACAGAAGACACGCTCAAGGTAATGGAGACTGTCTGTAATCTTGCACACAAACTTCGTGCAGAAGAAGAGAAGATTAAGTTTGGATTTAATAAAAATGAAAGTAAGATTGAATCCTAATCAACAATTTTGGGCAAATATCTTTCGCTGTGCTGTAGAAAGGTCTAACATTTACTTCCAAGAAAAAGACCTTGGCAGACACGCAAGAGAGCACACAACTGTTGTATTGGCATTGCAAAAAGGAGAACAATTTTGGAAAGAACTACTGTAGAATATCCTTACCACGTTCTTGATAAAACTACTCCCTGGTATGAGTGGTTATGTTATTGTGAGATTTGTCACAGTTTGCAAATAAAACCCAGCATGAATAGATTTCTTACATACAATAGATACTATAAATCTATTGTAAAAAATGAAACTTAATTTTTTTAAGTGGGTGTTTCAACCTACAGAAAAAGAAATTTATCAAGATATCAATCTATATTCAATCATTCTTGATATGCAAGAACGCATTGAAAAACTAGAATCTGAAAATATAGAGTTGACAAATAGTTTGTATGAATTTGAAAACAGACTACAAGCACAGATTGACAACATACACCCTGTCGTTTACAATTTACAAGACTTTACACTAGACAAATGACCTACTCTGTTACTCTTCAATCCCCTGATGGCACCAAAAATACTTTTGAATGTGCCGAAGATCAATATATCCTTGAAGCAGCTGAAGAAGCTGGTATTGATCTACCTTCCAGTTGCCGTGCTGGCGCTTGCTCTGCTTGTGCGGGCAAACTTCTTAGCGGCACCGTAGATAACGAGGAGCAGTCGTTCCTTGATGATGATCAAGTTTCTGAAGGTTGGGTACTGACTTGTGTTGCATATCCAACCAGTGATTGTGTAATTTTAACTGAGCAAGAGGAAAATCTTTGATGTATGAACTTGATGATTTTGAAAGAGCACTCGCACACTTTGGTACGAGGGTTGACATCATTATTGCACTTGAAATGGGTGGAAAAATTGATGCTCCTTCTGCATATAAAGAAATCAAAGCAGAACTCAAAGACCTCAAACGAGCAAAAAAACAGTACGCTAAGGATATGTGATAAGTGTGGTGTTAAAAAACCTCTTAATGCTCACTATTTTCAACAAGTAAAATATTTTCGTGACGGTTTCTCTTATTACTGTCATGATTGTTCTAAAACTAAACCAAGAGATTGATTATGGATTTTGATTATAAAAAATATTCTCTTGAGAACCTTGAGAATTGGATGCACGATGCAATGTCTGCAGGTGAAGCAACTCCATATGAAATCTATGATGTTATTGTTAGTGTAGTGAAAGAAAATTATTACACATACAAACAAAAAGCATCTCAAGCATATGAACTTCTTGGACTTTTGAATAGTGGTGTTGATAATAACAAATATCAGGATTATCTAAGTGAAATCTTGAGTTGTGATAAAGATGATCGTTCTCCCGAATGTCAAAGTGCTTGGGATGACTTTTGGCAATCAAGTCACCAGGAATATTTGAATACTGAAGAAGATAAAATTGTAAAGTGGCAACTTCCTGTTCAAGTTGATGGATTGACCGGTGACTGTTATGTTAATTTTCCTGACGATCTGTTAGAAATAGCTAATTTGAAAGAAGGTGATCAATTAGAATGGGTTGACAATTATGATGGATCTTACACTCTAAAAAAGCATAATGTACACAATTAAACTTCTTGCACCTGCTGCTTTAATGATGTGTGTAGAAAGTGCATTATCTAACCGTGGATACTGTGCTCTTGACCAACCCAAACCATCTGTAGTAAGATACTATGAACCTGGTAAGTCCTGTTATGTCAACGGAACTTTTTATATTAAATGTGAGGATAGATTAAATGGCTCTCTCTGAAAGTGTTGAAGAAAGTTTGAAAGAAGCAGAAGCAAATCTGAGAAATGCTCTTGCATACGCAGCGAGGCAGGAAAAACCTTTTATTTCTCGTGAGATTTCAGAAATCATTTGTCGTATTGATAGTATGATTAAGACTGATCAACTTCTTGATAAACTGGAAGATCGAATGAAAGGTTTTGGTGATGACAAAGGATCTTTTGGTTCTTTCTTTGGTTAAGAAATTTTAATCAATCCAAAAGAAAATATTAAAGAACACGATAACCTCCTTAAATAGTGTTAGGATATAAGCATAATCACGGGAGCAAACCTATGACCCTTCCTTCAAAGGGAAACAAAAAACTTACCGATGAAGAGTTTAAAGAGATGACTGCACTTAAAAATGTAATCAATCAACGCCCTGCTGCTGTAGTTCCTGAGAAGATGGAGCAATTTACTGAGTATCTTGTGCGAAGTTTGAGAGAGAAAGATGGATAATAAATAATTAAAAACTATATATCCATGGCACAAGAAAAAACACTAAAAATTTCAGCAGTTGCTTATGAAATGTTGCAGGTGATTGCAGAAAAAAATAGACAAAGAGACCCTATAAAATACTTGGAACAATTTATAAAACAACAATACAGTCGTATTAGAAACTGAAGACACTTTAAAAACTGTCACATGATCCTGCCATTGAGCAGGATTTTTGCTATTCTACTTTCATTGATTCCTACATCATGGTTCTTTTTCGCCCACATCAAAATGAGTGTTTGGATCAAACCAAGATCCATTCTAAAGGCATTATCTGTGCTGCCACAGGTACAGGCAAAACTCTTGTAGGTATTGGTGATACGATTCGTGAGTTTCTAAAAGAAACACCACAAACTGTTGTGGTTGTTGCTCCGCGACTTTTGCTAGCAAATCAATTGTGTTCTGAGTATCTTGAGCATATCACTAATGCTTCTGTGTTTCATGTTCATTCAGGAGAAACACACCACTTTTCTTCTACAAAACCTGATGTTTTGTATAAGTGGTGGTTTCATACTAAGACTCATAAACTAATCTTTACCACCTATCATTCTCTTCATCGAGTGGTGGAATCAGGTATCAAAGTAGATACAATTCACTTTGATGAAGCACATAATTCTGTGCAGAAGAACTTTTATCCTGCAACAGAACATTTCAGTCAGAAAGCAGATCGTTGCTACTTCTATACTGCAACACCTAAGTATTCTTCAACACCAAAGAAACCTGGGATGAACAATACTCAAGTTTATGGTAACATCATTGCAAATGTTCCTGCTCCACGAATGGTGCGAGAAGGATACATTATTCCTCCTAAGATTGTTGCCAAGCAAGTATCTTTGGACAGCACTAATGTGTTTGAGCGTGACTGCAATCATCTACTAGAGAGTATTGATGAGGCAAATGTTTCTAAAGTTCTTGTTTGTGCCAAAGCAACCAAACAAATCACTAATCTGATCTCTCAAACTGGTTTCTGTCAAGAACTAGAGGATCGTGGATATTCTTGGATGGTGATTACATCAAAGACTGGTGCAATTATTGATGGTAAAAAAGTAAATCGTGAAGATTTCTTTGATACTCTTCACAAATGGAGTGTTGATGACTCTAAAAAGTTTGTTCTTCTCCATTATTCTATTCTTTCTGAAGGTATCAATGTATCTGGACTTGAAGCGGTAATTTTTATGCGATCTATGGACGCGATAGGAGTGTGCCAAACTATTGGGCGAGTTGTGCGACTCCATCATAAGGATTCTGCACGTCTTCGCTCTGGAGACTTGACACCTGGAAAGTTGGAAGACTATCATAAGTCCTATGGTCTTGTGATCATTCCAACTTTCAACTCCGTGGGAATCTCTACAGTAAAGAAAATCCAAAACGTCGTTGACACTGTGTTTCAACAAGGCGAACCTTGCATCTCTACTATTAAACGCTGATCATGATTGACTTCAGAACTTTTGAACTGAATCGTCTGTCTAAACTTTTGTATAGTCTTCGTGATTATACATCAAACAATTTACGCTTTCCAAAAGCAGGAGAACTTGTAGAAATTGCCTATGATGTCTATAGTAAAGGACAACTCAATCGCGTTAATCTTCCTGGTGTAGATTTGATTGGAACTGATGGTCACACTTATGAATCTAAGGTGACTCAGTTCAAGAATAAATCACAAATGGCAGTGCGCGATGTCATTCTTAAGAACAGTCGTGCAAGTAGTTCTGTCAACGAAAAACTTGCAGACTTCTTTATTTTCACTGACATCAAACTTGGAAAAGCATGTTGCGTTCCTTCTAGTTTGATCTATAATGTGAAGTTCACGGGTGCTGTTCTTACAGGACATTGTGATCCTCATCCAGAATTCTTTTTTCTTGATAGTTATGCCAAAAAGTACAAAACAGACTACTTCGCAGAAGCAGAAAAGTTCGACCACACCTACGTCGAAAGTTTCTGAAGGATTTATAACTCAAGATAATTATGCTGTAGTGCCCTGGGGAAAAAGATTTGTCATTATTTACAATGGAGAACAACTTACTGATGTAAGCACAAAACTCCAAGCAGAGAGGTTCATCAAACAGCACCGTGACAGTCCTCAAACTGGCACAGTGTTTGTTTGATGGACCTTTTTTGATCTATAGTTACTTTGTTGTCAATCAATCACATGACCAACCTCGCAAACGACATCCTCATCTGGAATCGAATGGTATCTCATGCGATTCCATCGCATAAGAAGGGTGTTTTGTATTTGAATCAAGAAATCAAGGATATTGCTGAACAGTATCCTTGTGGATTTTATCAATTCACAAAACTCAGTGCTTTTCTTAAAAAAGAACACAAGTGCGGTCAGACAGAAAAATATGCTGCTGATCGAGTTCATGAACAGCGCACTGCATCTGAACGCGAAGATTATTTGATTGTTGGTTGGATTCCTTCTGACCTTGCTAAGAATAAGTCTGAAGATCAACGTATTCTTCTTGAACTTCACAAACAGAAGAAATGCACCCTTGCTACAATCCTTGAATCTAGGACTTCAAAAGAGTGGGCAATTTTTCCTGAAAATAATCCCGAAGAAGTTTGGCGCGATTATCTTGGTAATAACGTCAAAAAGTTGGATCTTGGTCTGACTATTTGGCAACTTGAGGCAATGGATAATATCTTCTCTTTCCTTACGGAAAATAAGAGAAAAATCATGGCAGAACTTGCTGCGCGATTTGGTAAGACTCTTGAATATCTTGCCATGTTTCTTGCAGTTAAGCACAAGGTCATGGTTGTTGGAACTTATTATCTAACTGCTCTTACCTCTTTCAAAAAAGAAGTGCATCGTTACAATGAGTTTTCCAATTTTATTATTCTAGAACTCAATTCTGACACTTTCCAAGCAGACTTTAATCAAGGTCTGAAAGAAAATAAGAAGATTGTTGTTCTTGCTTCTCTCTGTGGCAATAAGGAAGTTGACCACACTGTGCGTAATCAAAATGCACAGTTTATTGAAACTTTTACTGACAAAATTACTGTCATTGATGAAGCAGATTATGGAGCACACACTAAGAGTTGTGTACCCTTTGTCAATCGCATTGGTCACGGCGCACCTGTGATTCTTACCACAGGAACCAATAGCGAACGTGCAAAAGGTGAGCACGATGACGTTGATGCTTTCTTCAAGATTACTTATCTTGACATGCTGATGAAAGCAGGTACAAAGGCAAAGATTAAGAATGATATTGTTAAGCAATTCAAGCGAGCATTTGAATATGAAAAGTGTCTGGCAAAGGTTAAATTTTATCGCTATGATTGGAGTCGTTTTGTTTCCAGTCTTACCGAACATGAAATGAAGTTCAATCCTTCATTCTCTAAAGCATCTGGGAGTGTCAAAAAAAATCAAGGATTCTGGACCGGACTTTATAAGTCATTTGTTGGCAGCAGTTCTATCATGGATGCCAATGATTACAGTCTCGCTAACTGTATTGAAGGTGATGCTAAGTCTGTCATTCAGTTTGTTAGTATGGAAAACAAACAAATGAAACATCTTGAATCTATTGCGAAGGCAATTCTTGGAGAGTTTTATGATGTTCATATTATCAATGGTGATGTTGTTAAGGGTGAAGATGCTGAACAATTTGTAAATGATAAGATTCGCATTGCCGAACAAAATAACAAACAAGTATGGATCATCGCGTCTCAAATGTGTCAGCGGTCCTTCAGTGTTCCCGAGATCAATGTTGTTCTTCTCACTTATGATAACGGAGATGCTGGCGCTACCGTTCAGAAAATGAGTCGTGCTCTGACTGCTGGTAACAGCGAAAAAGTCGGTCACATTATCTCGATTTCGATTGATGGCACTAGGGACGACAAGATTTCTCCAATGATTCTGGATGCTGCACGACAAGTTGCAGACCATGAGGATATTGATATTCTCTCTGCTCTTCGCAAAGTCATCAAAACTCTTCCTATCTTTGAGATGGGTGAGGATGGATACAACATTCAACTGGAGGCAGACGATTATTCTAAGGAGATCTTTTCTTCCAGCAGTTCTCATCGGATTGTCATCAATAATGATCGTCTGATGTATGAAGGTTGTCTTGATTTCATTGATTTTGATGCTTCTACCGCAGAAAAAATGAAAGCAGTATCTGATTTCAAAAAGGGCAAAACTAACCTTGAACCATTGAACAAATCAAAGGGCAAACTGACTTCTGAGGAAAATCAACTCATTGCTCAGCGACGCAACAAACTTACAAACATTCTTGATCGCACTTCCTATTGCATCAAAGAAGTTCGCAAGAACAAGGGTAAGATCAGTTACCAATCTTTTGTTGATATTCTCAACACAAACCGTTTTGTTGCTGATTCTATTGGTGTGACCGCTCAGGAGTTCGATATGTTGGTTCAAGATCGTTATATTGATCTTTCTCTGTTCTCCATGTACGTTGAGTGTGACAGTTGAGTAGGTGACACATCATGTCTCAGGTTTCGATCTGAGGCATGATATTCTTTTTTAGTAATCAACTTCATCATGACTGCCCTCACTACAGAACAATTCAAAGATTACTTTCAAATCAAAGGTAATACAGTCATTCTTTCTCCACAGGTTGCAATGATTGCAAGTCTTTGTGGGTATGGCGATTTTGATTATCAACCACCATCTAAAGATCAAACCACAGTATCATCCACTCAGTATGACACTGTTTTGATTGATGTTGTAGATAAAGACAAGTTTCCAGGTTTTGCTGGTGGGATGCTTCATTCATTTCGATACTTGACTTATGCACTCGACTTCTTGGGTGGCAATGGGACTTTGATTGGCAAATTTCCATCATTGCTACTCAATAAGGCAATAAATTTTCCAAACTCCGCACATCTCAATTCCAAGGGTCATACAGAATCAATACACCTTTTTGAAGATCACTTTTTTATAAAGATTGTAAAAAATACCAGTAACAGAAAGACTACAGTTTTCTATGAAAATGGAAATGAGGTAGAAGTTCAGACTAAGTACCCTATTCTTCATCACTACAATCAAGAATACTATGATTATCTCCGTAGCGTAGACTTGACAACATCATGTGCCCGAACCACTATTGACGGTAAGGGTGATAAAGTAGCAGAACAACTTGCTATTCGATCAAAACGAACTGATTTCGATAAAGTTTTGTTTGTTCCCTCCAACGGAAACAAACCTAAAGCATATACTTTTGATGAGGTAAAAGACAAAAACAGCGGTGGTGATGCTTTCTTTGCGGAATCTGCAGAGCAGCGCGACCAGTACATTAAAATCCTTCAAAATCCTAAAGTTGTAGATCTGATCAAGGAAATGTGCTATAATAACTATACTAGCATGAAACTAGATCATAAAAAGTACATCTTCAATGAGCGCATCTTCTCCTTCGCAAATGCTTAATCCTCTTCTGAATTTGTTTGTCTCCAGTGATCTTGATGTATCTAATGCTAATGTAAAAGATTTCATTGTTCAACCATGCACAATGAGAGAAATCAAAGAGTTTGTTGTGCATTGGCATTACTCTCATAATCTTAGAGGTATGATGTGTTCTCATGCCTTCAAGATGACATATCAAGATTCAATCATTGGTGCCATGATTTATGGTAGACCAGCGATGGCAAACGCATGGAAAAAATATGCGGATGAACAAGACGATTTGTTAGAACTTCGTAGACTTTGTTGTATTGATAATACTCCAAGAAATACAGAGTCTTATTTTATTGGTAAGACTTTGCGATGGTTGAAAAAGAATACTAATCTTAAAGTTATTGTATCATATGCAGATCCTCATTATGGACATGCGGGTACAATTTATAAAGCATCAAACTTTGAATATCGAGGACAAACTTCTTCAGGAAAGGTAATTTCATACAAAGGAAGACTCTTTCATGATAAGTGTATTCGTGATGGAAAGAAAAAAGATGAGAATGGTAATCAAATACTTGATAAGTATGCTATTGAATTGAGAGAAGCATTAAAAACTGGAGAGGCGCAATGGATTGAAACTCCAGGTAAGCACATTTATGTTTATGAACTGCGGTGACACTTGAGGAACTGGCACACTGACCCGCACGAGGGACGCCAGATGCAGTATCTTATGTTCATGAGGCACACAGGTTGCCTCAAAACCACACAACCCACTTTTAAGTAGACTCATGGCAACCCGAGCACGAATCGGTATCGAACTCAAAAACGGTTCTGTACTCTCTGTGTATCACCACTGGAATGGTTATCCCGAATGGTTGGGTCGTATTCTGAATACTCATTACAACACTCGTGCCCTTGCTGCCGAACTGATTGATGGTGGTGATATGAGTTCCTGCTGGACTGAAGACCGCTGGAACTATGATGAATCATCTTTTAAAGTTGAAGAGTATGGTCCTCAGTATTATGTGCGCGAGAGTGATGGAGAGTGTCCTCCTCGCCTTGATGTTGACCTTGCAGAGTATCTGCTCCATGAGAATGGTCAAGAGTATCATTATCTCTTCCGCAATGGTGAATGGGTGTGCTACAATATGCACGAGTTTGATGATAGCAAACTCCCTGAAGTTGTTGAAATTCCCTCTGCTGCCCTTGCTGTTTGATTATTATGGAAACTACTGAACTGATTAAAGACTATTACGACACGCAACCTGTCATGATGGAATTCACAGTTGAAGAGCATGATCTACTGAATTCTATTCTATGCCATGCTATTGATGCAATGGATCTTGCAATTTCTTGTGTTTATGACCTTCCGAAAGATTCTGAGGTCCGTCAACGTTATGAAATGCTTGAACATATGAAAAACCATTCTTATTCACTTTGGGCACAACGATTCGGTAACTGATTTATGAAAATCTTCACTGTTGCCTTTTTTGTACTTGTCCTTGCTACTGCTGGTCTATTCTTTGAAGCGTGGTTGCTTGGACTGATTCTGTCTTGGTTCAACGTATCTTTGACCTTCTGGCAGAACTTTGCTATTATCTTTCTTGCTAACGCTATTTTCAAAAACACTGGAGTATCTGCAAAATGAAACCAATTCTTGCTATCGTGGGTAGTGTGATTGGGTTTGGTGCTCTTGTTTGGGGAGTTGCCTACCATGAACTCATCTTCACTTCATTCTTTGCTCCAAAGTTTGAGAATGTTCGCAGGAATACCTTTGAACAATCAAAGTCATTCCGAACTGGTGCAGTTCAAGAACTGCAGAATATGCAGTTTGAATATATTAAAGCATCACCCGAACATAAGGCAGCATTGGCAGATGTAATTCGGCATCGTGCTGTCGAAGTTCCTGCTGATGCTATGCCTTCTGACCTTCAATCTTTTATCTCTAATCTCCCTAACTGATTATGAAATCCATTGTTTCTGTTGCTGCAATCGCACTTCTGGGTGTAACTCTTGTTGGTTGTGATGATTTTAGTAGTTCTGATGATAAACAACGTAGGCAACAAGAACAAATTCTTAAAGAAGGCACAGCACAAACTGGTATGCCTGCAATCAAGAACTTCCGTGAACGCAAACTGATGAAACAAATCATTGAGATGCGTGACCAAGATGGTCTGGTGACTTATACTTACACTGTTCCCGAAACTACTGGTCGTCCAGTGTTCCTGTGTAATTCTATTGGTTATGGTCTGCCTGCTGCTACTCAATATACCAATCCTCAAAAGTATGAGATGAGTGGTGCAACTCTACCACAAGCAGACCCTAATGGTTTGTTCTCTCCCAGTAGTGCTGAAGGAACTTGGGTGATGTGTACTGACCCTAGTGGTAGTGGTAAGACCCGTCCTGTGTATGTTGAACCTCGTATTATTGTTTCTCCCTTTAAACTCTGATTATGACTAAACAAAACGGATTTATTGACCCTGCTGCAGTTGTTGTAGTTGGTGGTGTGATTTTGCTAGGTGCTATCATCTTTATTGGTGGTCCGCAGTATAATGTGTGGCAGCAATCTCTTGCTGGTAAGGCAGAACTACAAAAAGCAGAATATACTCGTCAGGTGGCAGTGTTGGAAGCACAAGCAAAGAAAGATTCTGCATCGCAACTTGCTGATGCTGAAATCATCCGTGCTCAGGGTGTTGCTAAGGCAAACCAAATCATTGGCGAGAGTTTGAGAGATAATCCTGCTTATCTACAATATCTCTGGATTACTGAGGGTGAAAAGGATTCAAACCGCACAGTTTATATGATTCCTAGTAATGGTGGTGCTCCTGTACCAACTTTTGATATTCAACAACCACCTCCTGTCAAAAAATGAACAAAAAACACATTATTGCTGGATTGATTGGTTTTGCAGTCATTCTTGGTTGGAATATCTTTCTAATCCAGCGTGATGATGCACTCCATAAAGCATACTATCGTCAACAAGCAACTCAACACCTAAAATGATCCCAAAACGACTCCGCGACCTTATTAAACAAGCAGAAATGGACAAAGTGGCAGAAGAGTTCTGGAAAGAAGTTGAACGCGAAGCAGCAAAACTTGAGGTTCCTGTTGACTATTACTTAGCCGAATTTTACTGATGACTTTTATTCTTGGTATGGGACTTGGTATCCTTTTGACTATTGGCACTTCTCTTATAGTTGCTGCTGATATTGACAATGACGACGACTAATCTTAAACTTAAGAGGTAACTTACACAAACAAATGGCACAAAAATTTCTTTACATTCTTGACTACTTCGTACCAGTTTGGCAATCGGAGTATGGTGGTTTGCTCAATGTCATTGCAGAAAATGACGATGAATGTTTTGATATTGTTGTAGAATGGGACAATGAAACCTGGACAGAACATTATAGCAAATTGCGAGAGAATGTAATCAAGGCACCACGATTTGCTCTAACAGAAAATGAACAATCCCGAGTGGTGGAGGCATTTACAACCTGATGACTCACCATGTTGCTCACACCAATAAAATGGTGTTTGATTTGAAGAAACAGTATCAAGATCGCATTGAACAACTGCAAAGTAAAATTGCAGAACAAGAACACGAAATCTCACAACTGCAAAAACAAATTGAGTATATGTCGCGAGACAAGTTCTATGACTGTTGAAGTTCCACCTCTACCCTATTCTCCTCCCGAAGGTTATTACTATGAATGTGAAGACTTCAAGCGAAATGTGGTCAGTATTTGGTTATGCAACACTCGCAAGTTTGTCTATAATGGTGGCGCTGCTACTAGGACCATTCACTCCTTCTACAACACCAAAACCAGAGAGTATTTCGCCCCCATCAATAGTAAAACCATCGGTGCTCGTGTAGACATCAACGAGACAAGAAACTACACTTCAATGCCTATTAAATACCAAGGAGTCGAAAAGTTCTTTGTATGATCTACGAACCCAAAGTCAATGACTATGTTTTTTGGAACGATGGCAAAGGTGTTGCAGGTTGGGTTTATTTTAAGTGTAAGGAATACATTACCATTGAGATTTCAGTTAGACCAAAAGATGAAATAAACTATCAATGTTGTAGTTTGCACCGAAATGAGAGAGTATTGGTTCTGTGCTATAATAAACAATGGAAACAACTGGAGTATGTAACGTCGCGTGAATCTGTTTATGAAGAAGAAAACTGCTTGGAGATGGTGGGCGAAAGCGTTGGGTGAAAAAGCAAGTAAATGTGATAAAGAATCGGATAAGGTAGCACTTATCCGAACTTTTATTTTTGCAACGTATTTGATTACTAATGCTTTTATTGTTGCTGGTGTGATTCGTCACTGGAATGATGAGACTAAGATAGAAGTATATGTTGAAACTTCTAATATGCCAGAATATCAAACTCCACCTATGAAAGTATCAAATAGATCTTTTGAGTTTGAGTAAAACTAAATATCTAAAAAAGTATAAGTAAAATGCTAACATTTAGAGAGTTCTACGAAATCTGTGAAGGAAAGAAACCAGATACTCCACCCCAAGCAGTTCCTGGAACTTATAAGAGAGACAGTGAAGGAACTATTTCTTATACTCTTCAGAGTTATGATGGACCATTGGGTAAACCAAAAAAGAAAGAAATTGATAATCTAGTTGTAAAGCGTAGTGGTGGAAAAGCAGTTACGGATCGACTCAAAAAGTTAGCAAAATCATCTAAAAAGATTGAATAGCAAACTCTACCTATGAGAGCAGTAAATAAACCTTTTGAATTTGAGTGATAATAAATAACTAAAAAGCATTTGTAGAGATGAATTCGAGGGAATATAGGGAACTAATCCAGGCATGTCAAAATGTCTATGAGCAAAAGATTGGTGTTCCTCTAGATAAACCAACTGATGATGCCGCAGCAAGAAAACTGCAGCAAATGATTCCTAAAGGTGAAAAGGTTTATGTTCCTAAGAGTGGATTGCAAAAAGCACATTATGAACCAGAGGGTAATTTAGTTGATGAGCAACAAGATCTTTTTGACATTGTAAAAAGTTATCTTCTTGATGAAGGTTATGTAACAACCGAAGAAGAAGCACTCTATATGATGTCAAATATGAGTGAAGAAACAATACGAAATATTATTGAAGCAGCGGTACAACCAAGTTTAATTACTTCAAAAGGAAAAGCGCAGAACTTTACCAAACCAAATAGAGTTCCTTTTACTTCTAGCACACCAGTTTCAACACGTTCAACCACACAAGCAAAACCACCAAATAGACCATCTGGAGGATTTGGCAATAAACCTGCTGGACAATTAAAACTAGATCTCAATAAACCATCAACAAAACCTGTTGCAATACAACAAAGATCGCAACAGTTTAGAGATGTTCAAAGATTGAACAAAACAACTGGCGGTGGTGTGATGGGGACAACTAAACCAACAAATCTTGAACCAAGAGCACCAAAACCTGCTTGGAAACCAACAACAAAACCTGCAGCAACTTCTACAAAACCCACAACAACTGCAACGAAACCCGCAGCAAAACCCACAACAACTTCTACAAAACCAAATACTTATAGACCTGGTGCTACTGTTCGTGCAACTGGTCCTAATATGGATAAGTTCCCAGAACTTCAGAGATTTGCTAATCAAGCAAGAAAAGTTGCTGAACCAGTGTCTAAAGTTGCTGGTGCAGTTGCTGCATTAAGAAACATTACTCCTGCTGGTGTTGCTGCTGCTGTTATGGCACCAAGACCTACTGCAGATGGAACTTTAACAGCAGCATTAAAGAGAGGTGACTATAAACCAAAACAGGGTCCAGCAAATCCAGACCAAGGATTAACAAAATCACAATCATTTGATAAAGCATTTGCTGCTGCCCGTAAATCAAATAAAACTGGATTCACTTGGAATAATAAAACATACAATACAAAGATGAAAGAATCAGTTGATGATTTTAATATGATTCAAGATTATCTGATTTCTGAAGGATATGTTGATAATGCAAAAGCAGCAAGTGCTATTGTTGAAAATATGAGTGAAGATTGGTTAGATGTTGTTCTTGAAGATTTAGAAGAAAGAAGAAAGCAGTTGATGCAAAGACAAAGGCAACAAGTAACTGCATCACAAGAACGTGTCGCATCTTATCAACAAGCAAAAAGAAGAAAGCGTCAAAAAGCACAAGAAAAAGAGCAACTTAAGAATGAATTGAGAAAAGAATTGCGTCGTGAAGCAGTTGGTGATCCAATCAGTCCAAGCAGTGTATATAAGTTAAGTGATAAAGATGTTCAAAAAAATCTTCAATCTACGATGAAACCTGCTGGTCCTGCTCCAATGAAACCAGCAGCACCAAAACCAAAACAACAATCATCTTCAGATAGATTTGTAAAAAGAATTGTAGGAAGCACTATGCTTTCTCCTCTCTGAATTAAAGTTACTTACTAAGTGGACACCTTGATAACTGTCCACTACCACTAAACAAGCACTCAAATCTCCTGTATATTACATTTGTTCAGTTGAAACACACCAATGAACCACTTTGATGACATTCAAATTGAAGAGTCTGCTGGTTTTGACTTTGCAGAAGCATCCTATGAGGATCTCTTCGATGAAGTTGAAAATGAAGACAAAACCTTCAATGTTTTTCTGAACAGCAACTACGATTATTGATCATGACTGACACTGTAAATGTTCTGCCTCATCTGAACGAACTGAAAGAAACTTGGCGTCGTCAAGATTTTTCTTTCACTCGCCAACAACAGGAAGAATATGATCTTCTGCTTCAAGCACGGCGAGAAAGGGTAAAGTATTTCTATGACAATAATCTAGTCTGCAAAATTAGCAAATCTGCTCAAGATAAACTGAAAGAGGACAATTAAACAACTGTCACAAGGGAACTCACATGGTTCCCTTTTTTGCTTTATCATGAACTTGTGAACAAAACACCAATGCAAAACAAGCACATTGAGCATCCAGAAGACACAATCCTGACAGGTGATCTATCTGTGTTGGATTGGATGTATGAACCTGATAGTTTTATCAGCGTCAAGATGGATGGATCTCCTGCTATTGTGTGGGGTCGTAATCCTGCCAATGGTAAGTTCTTCGTTGGTACTAAATCTGTTTTCAACAAAGTAAAGATTAAGATCAATCATTCTCATGAAGAAATTGATGCGAACCATGAAGGCAAAGTTGCGACTATTCTTCATGCTTGCTTTGATAGTCTACCTCGCACAAATCGTATCTATCAAGGTGATTTTATTGGTACTGGCGGGAGTGATACTTATCTCCCCAATACGATCACTTACAAGTTCAATGAGGTGATCGAGCAAAGTGTAATCATTTGTCCTCACACTGAATATATCTGTGAGGATGATCTTCGCAATGCTGTTGCATATCCTCTTACCAAACAGTTTGCTGATACTCTTGATGTGAAGTGGGTGCAACCAGAAGCATATATCTGCCCAGATCGTGAAGATATTGAAGACTTCTGTAAGTTTGCTAAGCAAATGAGCACTCTTTGCACTTTTGTGAATGACAAACAAGCAGCAGAATTGAAAAAAGTTATCAATTCCTACATTCGTGAGGATAAGGAGGTGGATGAGCATGAAATTGCAGAAAATTATGATGTTGACATTAACTTGATACGATTGTGGAAGTTAGTTGAGTCTATCAAGATGGATTTGTTTTTCTTCATTGAATCTGACACTGATGTTACTTGTGAGATTGATGGTAAGTTTAGCGATCACGAAGGGTATGTCATGACAAACCAACATGGAACTTACAAGATTGTTGATCGCAGTGAGTTTAGTAGATTGAATTTTACAATTCCAAAATCTTGGTAACTCTAAACACCACCTTCGGGTGGTTTTTTAATAAATACTCAAAAAGTGTTTGTAGAAATGGCAGCGAAGAAGAACCTTAAAACTTTCAGAGAGTTTATTGAGATCACAGAAGCAAAGAAACTAACACATAAGTTTCCTCTTTCTTCTGATGAACGTGAGACTGCAAGAAGAATTGGAAGAATGGCAGATTCTGATGCAAAACCAGAAAGACGACAGACATCAACACCAACCAGATCTGCAAGAAAAATAAGAAAATTTGATTTGTCTTCAATCGTAAAAGAAGGTGAAGAGCAAATCAATGAAATGCCCTATCAAATCTATGGTCCTGGTCCTCATGGTCCTAGTGATGCAGAACCACAACCATTAGGCAAACCATATAAGAACAAAAAGAGAGCAAAAACCAGAGCAGATAAGTTAGATCAAGAAATTGGTGGTTATCGTCATTTTGTTCGCAAAGTGGATGAAAACTGATGAAAACATTTAAGGAATGACACTTTGAAAACTGTCACATTTCTCTTCATGACTTTGTGTTTTATGATATAATTGAGAAAATAATAAAATTATGCAACTTAATCTCACTGCAATTAAAAAGGATTCTATCTGGGTTTTTGATCATGAACATCAAAACACTGTAGAGGAACCATTATGCAATGGTACTGAACTTGTTTTGAATGAATACTTTGAGATTGATATGAGTCGATCTGCTAAAGAAGGAGATCAACTCCGAATTAGTGTAAATACGGATCCTTTTGAACAATATGATACTGAACTTCAACTTCAAAAAATTGATGATGTGGGATCTGTTTATTTGGATACAGAACTCTATGAAGAAGTTTGGTTATGTCCTTGGTTACAATCTTATTTTGGAAATGTACCTGAAAAATTATATGTAAAGATTGATGCTGTTAATCCAGGTTTAGAACAATATAAGAAAACAATGCGAACAGGTGTAAATCCATTTTCTAAATACTTAAAAAAAGTATTTCAATGATTACCTTTAGAGAGTTCTTAGAATTAGCAGAAAGTTCTACTGGAGAACGTGGAAAGCGTAGATTAGCACCTAAAGGTCCAAAGGGAAGTAGATATGAAAGAACAGCACAAAGACATGATACTGTTGATCGTGTTGCACTAAAAAAAGCAGGTTTTAAGCGTTCTTCTAATCAAGACTATTATCCACAAGATAATGTAACCTCTAGTTCTCCACATCATGACACTGTGATTTCCACATATAAAAATCAAAGTGATTTTGCAAAGCATAATGTAAAAGGAAAACTCAAAAATGCAGGAAGAACTGCAACTGGAGCACCAAAGAAAAAAGTTGTTCCAACAGCAGAAAGAGTTAGACATCTTAAAGCATTAAGAAAACAGTTAGGTGGTGATAGAACATCAAGACAAGTTCATGATGTTTCGATTCATGCAAAAGATGATCAAGAACATCAAAAGAATGACCCAAAACAGTTAATTTCAAGAGGAAAAAGTTTTAAGAAAGAAGTTAAAGCAGTTCCATCTGCAACTAAACAAGTTGGTGGAAAAGCAGGAGACAAAGTAGTAGGTAGACCTGCTGAAGTTCAATCAATGCCTGATAGTATGTCAGCGAGTCAAAAAGTTGCATTAAGAAAGAAAGGCGCAACAAAACGTGGAAAGATTTACAATAAAGAATTGGGTGGTTCTAAGACAAATCCTAAAACAGGATTAAACATTGGAAATCTTAAGTGACACTTGAAGAACTGTCACATGGTATGAGCACAGTGCTCTAAATCGTGTATTGTATCTGTGTTGAGACAAATCACTTCATGACTGCAACTCAAACCATGATTCTGTTCGAGACTGGCAATGATCTCTCTGATGATTTCATGAAAGTTTGTTATCGTCGCATGAAGTCTGACAGTTTTGATGTGTATGAAATGATTGGAAACCCTAAGGTTTCTATCAAGCATCGTGCTCGTCGTGGACCTTCTGAACTGATTAAAGAAGATCCTATCGAGGGTAACACTTACGTTGCAGGAATTGCTTATGATTCTTTTGATGTTTGGGTAGATTTTCAAGATCCTGATTCTAGCACTGGTCGTCCTGGTTGTTCCAAATGTGTTGGAGAGGATATTCGTACCTTTGCTGATGCTATCTCGATTGCACAAGAATATATTTAATGCGTAAAAGGTGGACAGTCTCTAAACTGTCCACCAGACCTTCCAGAATCGCCCACAGTGCCCTTATACTGTATCTGTTGAGTCAAACTACCATCTGCTAATTGATTATGGCAACTGGTGTTTTCTTTCTGATTGGTTACTGTATGGGAGCAGGAAATGTTCTCCTGATTCAGTATTTGTCCCGTAAAGGTGTTATCTGATTATGAAGTACGAAGTTCAACTCTACGTTGGTGGTAAAGTCTTTAAGGAAGAGGTTTATGCAAACTCTCCTAAAGATGCCCGCGAAACTGCGCAAGCACGAAACCCAACTGCAAAGATTGTCGGTGTAAATGGAGTGTTCAAATGATTAAACCGATTGACAAACAACACTGGGAAGATCTGTATGCTCGTCTCCACGATGCTTATGTGGAGTGTATGAAGCACAATAATCCAACATATGAACAGAAGATAGCACAGGTTCTGGACCACATGATTATCAACAAAAAGTATCTCTACATACGATGACTTACACTATCACCAAACACATTAAAATTGAACACGATGAAGATGGTTTTAGTTTTGATTTCACTGCCGATGAGTATGGAACTGTGAGTGTGGAGGATGGTAATGGACCAGGATATCAAACTATTCACATTCCCAAAGATTGTATTCAACACTTTATTGATGTACTGGAGCAATTCAAATGAACTACCTTTGCTTCGTTGATGGTTTGTTAGAGTTTGCCAGCACTGACCCTTCTTCTTTCGCACACTATCAGTTAGTGTATGCTGAAGAGCACAAGAACGCTAATGTTCAGTATCTTACTCTAACTGACGAAGAATACGATGAAATGTTCCCTTATGAGGAGGATGAAGAATGACTTTACTTGAAACTCTTGATTACTTTCTCACAGAAACAGCAGCAGATTTGGATGGTTTGTCTTGGGAAATCCGTGAGGAAACTAACTACGAAGACAATAATGTAGATGGTTTGAGTGAGATTTATGACTTCAATAAAGAACTTTATGATAATCTCAAACAAATCAAATCTATCATTGAGAATGTGAAATGAGTAGCACAATCCCTGACACTGAAATGACTTATGATGAACAAATCAAAGAAATGACTGTCACAAAGTCTCTCAAACTTCTGCGTGATGGGTTCAAGAATGAACTTGCCACTGCTCTATTCGCAGATGAGCGCACAACTGAACTCTTTGCCCAACTGATTAGTGAGTTTGTAGAGACAAACATTCCTGTGGTTGATGATGAGAACCAGATGGAACTTTCGATGATGCTGTTGGAAACTCTTGACATTGTAGCACGATGACTTACTCTAACCTCTCAAAGATTCGCCCGAAGTTGAGGACAACTGGGCGTGTGTCGGGTAACTTTGGAAAGAATCGTGTGCAGGCAGGTTCATCACTCAATGAAATCGGTGGTGATGGTAACATAGGTGCTACACAGAATGAGTATCTAAATCGACTGTATTATGCTTTTGATAACACTACCGACCCTAAACTTCGTCACTTCATTTATACTGAAATCAAAAAGATTCTCATTCAGCAAGGTAAATGGTGACAGTTGAGGAACTGGCACACTAAATCTCCACGGTGTCAGTTTTCCTGTATTCTATAAGAGTCAAAGGATTTCAACCATGATCACTGACACCACACAAGATGCACAGATGCGTCGATCAATCAAAAACGCAATTCTGAACACTGATCTTCAAACTCTTCAACGTGTTGCTTATGAACAACAGTGTGAAATGTTTGGTTTGAATCCTGATTCTTGGAAACTATTTCCTGAGGAATGAACAATGAACACCGCATTTGTCTCTCCAAAATCTAAGAAAGCAAAAAACCGATTCTGTAACTTGATGCAATCCGAATCGGAGTGTATTGTTGAACAAAACAAAGGTGATCGTGTATTTTTGCGTTCACTGAATGGAAAAAACTTTTTCTGGGTTAATCTCAACAACGATTCTGATTGGAGCATTGAACTGTGACTGAAACTCAAGAACAACTGATTCGCAACATTGAACAACAACTTGAAAATCTAATGTTGTTGGATGAAGATCTTGCATGGGAGTATGAATCTGCATTGTATTATGATTGCAATGATGATGAAGAACCACAACCCATTGTAGAAAACTTCACTCCTGAACTTCTATCTGAACTTGAAAAAGTTGTTTATGACCGCGACAGCACAACTAAAACCATGAAACTCTACATTCTCAAAGAAGTTCTTTACGATTACACTGACGGCATGTGTATCATTGCTGCAGAATCTATGCCTCAATGTGAACAGATTTTTATGGAAGAGTTTGGGTATTTTACTGATTGTAATGGTGAGAGAATAAAGGATGAAAAAACACAAAAAGAGTTCAACAATGCCAAGGTGACTATTATTGAAAGTGTAGGACTTGATGAAGCAGGTATTGTTGAATATGTGTACGGTGGAGGTTAATTCAATGACTGATTATGGTTTTTATTCTGTAGAAGAACTCACCGAACTTGATGATTCTGATTTATCTTTTGAGATTGCAGATACAGCACTGTTAAAGACACCAGAAGCAGATGAGTATTTGAATCAACTTATCAAAGAATTGCAGCGTCGAAACTGATAGCATGTGACACAAGTACAAGTGGCACAGTGCTCAAAATCCTGTATTCTTAAAGAGTCAAAGCAATTCAAGCAAATGACTACCACTTTCGCTGATCAAGTTGCTCAACAAGATGCAAAGAACAGCATCCAACTTAACATTGTTAAGTATGGTCTGATGTTGTGTGATGCACTGCAACAAGATGCTCCTAGTGGGTATCATTATTCTTTAGATTCTTCTGGTCGTAAGTATCACAAAGTGTTCATGCACATTGGTGATCGTCGTGACAGTATTCATGCTTTTATTGATAAGAAGACTGGTGGTGTGTATAAACCAGCAACTGTAAAAGCACCTGCAAAGATTGAAAGATTTAATCTTCTTCTGATTAAAGATCGTGAGTGGTTGTTTGAGAACGCAACTTGGCACGGTGGTTATCTCTATCTCCGCTGATGTCAAGTGACTGTGTGCCAGTTCGATTTCTGGCACACAGTCCTCCCAAAGCACTCAAAATCATGTATTCTTAAGAAGTTCAAGGGATCGCACCCAATGATCGAGTTTCCTACACTTCAGTCAAAGGATGGAACAATGCTCGTGGGATTTTATCCCATTGAAGATTGCTCCACTCACATTCTCAAGATTCTTTCTTGGAAAGGTGTTGATACAATCTCTCAGAAGTGCATCAGCAAGAAAGATGCAATCCGCGAGATTGATGAGAGAATCGCACTTGATTATGTCATCACTGGTGACAACATTGGTCTGGTTCAAGAGTACAACTTTATGCAAGGTGCAGTTTGATGACTAAAACCACTCTCACTTTTGAAGAACTGGATGCACTTCTGGCAGTTCTTGAATCTAGCGATTGGATTTACTTGACTGAACTTACAGAAGCAGACATTCCTGCTCTGTATGATAAACTCACTGAAATGAGGGATGAAGTCTGATGCAATTCCAAGTTACTGACATTGAGTTTGATTTCACTGGTGCTGAAGATGAAATCTCTGTAGAAGAGATGAACGCAATCACTGAAGAAACAATCGGTCAGATTGTAGAAGCAGATGATGAAGAAGATCTAGTCGAAGAGATTACATCTTGGACTGGTTGGTGCATTAAGTCCATTGATTTCCGTCACATTCTGAAATGACTATTTCTCCTGAAAAGCAACGACAAATCGAAGAAAGTGTAGGGTTAATTGGTGAAGCATTTGGTGCATTGATTGGTGGTCTAATTGCCGCTGCAATCATCGCAGGTGTGATGTATGCAATTCTCCACTTTTTGATTGGTTTGACGATCACCTATTGGCAGGTATTTGGTGTGATTCTAATTCTTCATTACATCAAAAACTTTCTGAATAAATGATTTCTCTTCCTAACTTCACAAACAAAATGGAACTTACTCAAGACCAATACGATAAACTGCTTGCACTCTACATCGAGTCGATTGTTGATGGTATGGACCTCGACTGTTTGGTACAATTTGCAAGTGAAACGATTGAAGAGAATCTCCGCGAAACTTGCTCTGCACCTGATGAATTGATTGAAGAGATTTCACGCTTTTATGATGAAGAATATGTGAACGATATGATTGAAAGTGTAGTAAATGTAGACAGTTGAGGAACTGGCACAAGGTCAGTAGCAACCACACCAAGATCCTGTATTCTTAAGAAGTTCAAGGAACACCACTCAATGACTGACATTACCAGCATCAAAGAGTTTTTCACAAATGAAGAATGGTATGCAATTTATGATGCAATGAGTGAGTTTCAAGATCATGGTGATGATGAAGCAGAATTGACTGATTCTGTGCAATCTAAAATCTCCAAACTGTTTCTGAACTGAATCATGCGTAGTTACTCTCCTGCTTGTGACATTGAAACGAAACAACTTGTTTGGAGTTGTTTTATGTTTGGTAAACAACTTGCACATAAGGACAAACCACAAGTTCATGATTCTGTGTTTCTTTCAGGTCTCTATTCAAGACGTTATGATGATGAAGTAAAGACTCCTACATTCTGATTCTTTTGTCCTGAAGTATGACAATAAACTGCTTCATTCACTCTCTTACTTTTTCTTTTTGATTATGTCTAAGTCCGTGATGATTTCGCTTCTCAAGCAAGGTCAAACTGGTGATCAGATTCTGTCGATTCTTGATACTCTTGTGAGTGATAAAGATGCTGATATTGAGGGTGGTTATGCTGCTCTGAGTGATGATGATTTTTGATTGGTAGATAATTCGATAAAAAGAGGAGTTTAATACTCCTCTTTTTTTGTGTTTGTATGAAAAACAGTTTTTTCTGTAATTTCATTTGTGGTGCATGAGTCTTTTACATTACTGATGAAATGAAAGGTTTTTGAGGTTTTTGCTCTAGTGTCCATCAGGGTTCTCAGCGAGTCTCAAGTGCAACAGCAAAGCACACTACCACCACACTTCACCAATGTGCCAATTCAAGTTCTGTCACAATCAATCACCACATTGCACAAAATCATATATTGTATTGATGTATTGATCATTCTTTGATGATGACAAGAAGAAATGTTTGGTTAAAGTATGATGAATGGGAATCAATTTGTCAAGAACTTTCTCATGTAAAGTATCATCCATTTGAACTTTCTAAAATGCAATTAAAAGAATGGAAGGATAGAATGAAGAAGTATCCCGAATCTTTTGATTCTTATTGTTTTGAGAGAGTGAGTATCTATTCTGTAGTTGAAGAATTGAAAAGTTCTAAACTGCAAAATGTTTTGTATAAAGAATACTATCGTTCTCAAGATATAATGGATGCAATGTCTTTTAATTGTACTTTTGCTGGATTTATTCTTAATCATGCAGAGAACGTGAATGAGAATACTACAACTGAAGAATGGGAGTCAAATAGAATTAAATTGGATAAATGTATGAATGATAGTGATAAAAAAAGATGGTTTTGTGATGACATTGTAAAACTCTATGAAGAGCAGTGTGCCAATCATCAAACCGTCCACTAAATCAACCACTGGTGTCTAGAACCTGTATTCTTAAGAAGTTCAAGGGATTCTTCAAATGACTTTCCAAGACGCACTGATCGCAACAGGTTATTTCTTTCAACCTGAATGTGGTGCATTTTGCAAGGAAGATTGCAACTGGAATCTTCATTCTTATGTTGAACAAACTGAAGGTACTTGGTCGTATGAAAAGTATGATCAAGATGGTCAATTTGTGACTTCCAAAGTATTCTCTCTGAACTGATTATGAACTACTACAAAGTCACCCAAATTGAGTTTGATTTTGACTATGAAGATCTCACTGAAGAAGAACAAAATGAGATCATTTCAGAAGCAACAAATTGTCTTTGGACTTCACCAACTGAAGAAGATCTAACAAATACAATTAGTGACAACATGGGTTGGTGCATTAAGTCTCTTCAATATGACATCATCCATGCTTAATTTCTGTTTGTTTGCATCTATTGTTCTTCGTTTTCACTTTCATCATGCTTGAACTTCTCATTGCTTCTACGATCATTGGTTCTACTGAAATTGCGCCAAATGTATTACAAATTGAGTATCTTACACCAAACAATTCAGTTGTAACTATTCTTGATAATGTTGAAATTAAAGGAGGACAAATAGACAATGATTGAAACTAAGTGCCAGTTGAAGAACTGTCACAATAAATGAGCACAGTGCTCAAAATGATGTATTCTTAAAGAGTCGAAAACAACTCAACCGACATGTTTGCTGTTCTTCCTACTTCTCTGCCACAAGATGATGCAGAATGGTACACTGATTTAGAACAAGCGTATGATGTTGCATTTGATTGGAGTGTTGAACTTTCTGGTGAACGTGTCAACATTTATGAAGTTCGTGGTATGAACTTTATCAAACTAACTGAGGTGTTTGCATGAACACTTATCGTATGCTGATTGAGTATTGGGTTCCTGATGAAGATGAGAATCTTTATGAGGAAAAGATCATTCAATCGCGTTCATCATGTGGTAAGATTGCTGATGATTA
>Ga0222712_10000050_pt1 | contig 150491 bp, 127 predicted proteins | sample C33_657DmetaG_FD_165043 | JGI IMG/M metagenome (GOLD analysis project Ga0222712, IMG submission 165043) | Estuarine water microbial communities from San Francisco Bay, California, United States - C33_657D | ecosystem: Environmental > Aquatic > Marine > Unclassified | place: USA: California...
ACATGGTTTTGCCAAACGAAATGTAAGTTTAGAACATTTCTATAAAGGGGATGGCTACGTTTTACCATTCGATGAAGAAGTTAAAACCTGGGTATTAAAAGAGCTTGATGATGCCACAAAAGAAGTAATGCAAACGCTCGTTGATTTTCAAGGGGTATTATCAATTCTGGTGAGCAATCTACTTCGCTTAGAAGAATTAGATCAAGTGGAAATTGAAAAAATATTTGCAGAAAATGAGGTCAATCTTACCGATTTATTCCAGTATAAAAATCTGTATATCCCTTACCAAGAAAAGCTTGAGCAGTTTCTAAAAAGATGATCGTGCACAAATTTTTTTAAGATTTATATTCAATTCTTAAAACAATAAAATGAAGAAAATAACTTTTGAAGGAAGTACAGAGTTAGAAATATTGAAAGCGATTACAGCCGAACTTAAATGTTCAATCGCAGATGGGACTAAATATGCCTCGGATATTTTAATCGTTCGCAGGTACTGCCATGCTGCATTAGTAATATATATAGATTTAAAAGAGATGATTGAAAACAATGTTACAATCTTTTATTTCAAGTCAAAAATCACAGAATATAACTATGTGGGGTTGAATCTTTTTATTTACCTATTCATAAATGAATTGAGATTAAAAACAAATTCATACACCACACTCCCAGAAATAACAAAAAAATATTACCAGCTAGGTGAGATTGAAAAGAATGCGAAGGATTTGAAAGTTTAACAATAATGCCGATATTTAAATATAAAATAGATTAAATCAACAGCTAAGCGAGTACTAAAAGATGGGTGCAGATACTAAAATAGTGAACCCTCAACCTGATGAAAAGGTTTGCTTCAATTGTGAGAATTTATTATGGTTAGTAGGAATAGGTCAAGGGCTAAAGTGTGACTTAAATAAAAAATCTATACCCAGCAGATATTATACCTGCGATAAATTTCAAAAGAGAATAAAGGCTTAATTTAACTAATATCGGGTAAAGCAATTGGGATCATATTAAATTCTCAATAGAGTTATATTTTACATGATTTCTTATAAATATCCATGTACTCAAATATAATATCAATTGCATCCTCGCTTAAATCTATATATAGAACTTCAGGATCATTTCTTACCCGGTCTGTAGAATAATATACTTCACACCACTCCCCAATATTTAATTTCTCTTGTGCATAAATTAACCCGCGTATAATATGAGCAGAATAATTTCCTGGATTCTTAAATACTCCAACTTCTGCATACTGAATGGCATTTGACACCTCAAAATAATTATCCATGGCATATAAGTAAGCCAAAGAAACAATTTCATCGCCATTGCAATTTTCTAATAAATCGCCCTCGCTCTTATAATTTCTTGTTTTAGTCAAATAATTGAAATATCGTTCTCCATTATTTTTTCCTTTAATACTCCAGCCAAGCTGATTAATTAAAGCGAGTTTTATTTCAATAGGATTTGACTCTTTTGCCAAATATTCAAGCATGGGTTTGGTTAATATACCGTTTGATTTTGCAGCTTTAGCTACAATAGCATGATTGAGATAGGCTTTGCCAAAGTTTGTGCTGGTAATTGGAGAGTCGGCAAAGGTGTTTATTGAAAGGAAACTTAAAAATAACACGATGATTAATTGCTTGTAGTTTATGTTCATGGCTTTTTATTTAATGATTAAAATCAACACTAAAATACCCTGAGTTTATTTACTTACGGTGTGAATACAAGCTTGTATTTTTGATCCATAAGCTGTACTATATAATTAAATTTAAAAAAAATTAGAAGGCCATAAAAGATCTATTGGCTAGTTAATTTAAATAAACTGATTTTAAAGAAAATTAATTAACCTGAACTAGAATCAAGGTAACAAAATTTACAAAAACCAAATTATTTCTTAATTTATTTTAAAATTGCATAAAACTAACATCAAAGATAAATGGAAAACGAAATTACAGCATTGTTTCACAATGTTGGGCTAACACCAGTTGAATACGATGATCAGTTAAAGGAGATCAAAGGCATTACTCTTTTAAAAAAAATTGTACCATTAAGTTTTTTAAATTCAATTTACTCAGATAATGATTCTTTATATGATTTATTACAGTATTCTGAAAACGATTTAATTCAAAAATTTAATGGTTTTGGGGTAGGTAAAGTAAGTCAATACTTACAATTCAAGAATCAGATTTTCACTATAGAATCTAAAATTAAGATTGCTTCATTATACATCAATGAAGTAGCAGAAATTACTATTCCATTTAACTACAATCTAGAAAACACAATTTCAAGTGCTGTTGAAGAAGTAATTAAAGATATAATAACGATTTATAAAAATAGAGGGCAAGAAAAGTTAGTCCGAATTTTGAAACTATATTACGGAATAGAAGGCAATCAAATTCACGAAACCGAAGAAATAGGCCAAATACTTGGCATGACTAAGGAAAGGGTCAGGCAATATATAAGAACACCCCAGGGCTCAGAATTAAGTTTATTATTTAATCAGCCTAATATTAGCCATCAAAGGATTAAGGTACACCCTGATTTATATAATAGAGTAGTTGAACTAAGGGAACACTTTTTATATAATCAAAACTTATTCGAATATTTTTCGAATGGTGAAATTATCGATAACATAACACATTTAGAACGTTTAGTTGAATTTTTTGAGGTTAAAGTTTCAAAATATCGAAATTCAATATTCCTTACTGATTCTCAAAATCCAATTACATTATTTGAAGAACATTTTAGAGCCTCAGAACAAGTATTAAAATCAGAAGATTATTGGATTTCTTGGGAAAACTTAAAGGGTAAAATAAAAAACGAAATCAATAGAAAATTTCAATTTAATGAGTCTTTATCAAAAAAAATTATGGAATTAAACCCGAATTTTTTTGAGAATAAAACTGAAAATATGACATCCTATTTTCAGGTCGACTGGTCAAATTTAAGTAGTCAAAGTTTACAAGTACGTAGAATTTTAATAGAGAAAAATAGTACACTTCAAAAAGATGAAATTCTAAGTATTTATAATCAAAAATGTAGGGAATTTAACTTACCACAAATTGCTGAAAATGAACTTTACCTTTCAGGAAAAGAAAAAATAATATCGTTTGGAAACAATACATGGGGGTATGGCGATACAGATGAAGAACGTTTAACAGGCCAACAATTTATTGAACACTACTTAAAAAATAATAATGGTTTTACACATTTCGATACAATTAAAAATGTATTGATTGAAAACAACTATAATTATCCAGACAATTCCATACGCGCCTATTTGAGTCAATTTTGTAGAATTTCTCTTGACGATAATCAAATTTTTATTCACGAAGAATTTATTTCTAACTACCCAGCTATTAAGTTTAGAAATAAAATGAATAAAAAACTTGGGGATCTAATTTTTGAAAAAATCTTAGAAGAACTTTCAACTAGAGAGTTGATTAAAAAACAAGAAATAATTAAATCTATTATTTCATGGGGTAAAAAGGAAAATATCAAAGGTAACCTAAGAGCATCTACTGAGTATACATTAAATAAATTAATACAACTTGGAGTAATCAAAATAGATGCAAACAATAAATACTTTCTAGATAATGAAGATTTAGAATCTATAGGTAAAATTAGTTTGCGACAAGAGCCAAGCTATAGAAAGATTATTCGTTCTCTTGCAATTGATTATTTAAAAGGGACTAAAAATGCAGCCGTACCTCTCAAAAAATTAAAAGAATTATTCCAAGAGCATATTCCCGCAGACATTAAAATTCAGAATCTATATAAAATTTTTGGAGAAGACTTATTCTTAAAAACAATCATCAATGGTAAACCTCATATCCAATTAAAAATTGAGAATTTACCAGAAGCAAAAACACGCGAAGAAGAAACCATTGATGCCACATTGCCGTTTGAAGATGAAAGCACATCTGAAGTTATTGAAACAAGAATTCCTGTACCCGAAAGTAGGTCAACTGCTGAAATTTTCAAGTATATTAATGAACGAGAAGCATTTGACTTTTCGAAATTTGATAAACAAATCAAGAAAGAACTTATTCAACTAGGATTAAAAAACGAATGGATTTCAGATGGTTTAGCAACCTTTTACAATGCATTAAAAATAAATGGAGAGTATAGCCGCTGGGGAAGATCCTTATTGCAATCTATTTATGATTTGTGGTTTTCGCGTACCGATTTTTATGATAGGGAAGCTTGTATTATTAAACTGACTCATGGTTTTGAAACCTATCTTAAAAAATTAGATACAGACCTTTTACATTTAGATGGGCTTGGAACTTGCATACATTCTAATTTTCAATTAGAATCATTGTACACTTACAAGGCAGAAGCAAAATCAATTCACTCATCATTAATAAACCACGAAAAAAGGAAATTTTCAAAAACTATAGGTAGTCTGGTATTTTTTAGGAACCTTTTTACCCATGATAATAATAGTGAGCATTTAGAAATGGGTCTTCATAATCAAATCAAATTCGCTTCTGATTTTATTGCACTTTATGTTTATGTGGGATATTTATTGAAAGGTTAAAAAAATTAAGGCTTTAAAAGACCTGTCTAAAGCATTCATTTTAGGCATTAAATTAGTAGACCCACAGTTGTGGTAGCTACAGGGTTTGAATGTATTAATTTATACTAAATTGATACGTACCCGAATCAGAAGTATTGCCTTTTGTATCTCGTGTTATGACCTTCCAGTAATAGGTTGTGGCAGAGTTTACGCTTACATTGGCTAAGCTAGTTTCGGTTAATTTATTTTGAATAATTGCAGGAGCATTTGTTGTTCCAAAATATACATCATAATTTGCAATATCATTATCCGTATCTAAACCCCGCCATTGAAGTGTGATTTTGCCATTCGTTGCAGATACCTTTTGCCCTAAGGTTGGGCTAATGATTTCAGCCGGATAAGGTGGGTAACTTATCACGCCTAAACCTGAATTATAAAATTTCCAGACAGGGCTGACAGCCGTTGTTAGACTTTTACTTGACTTAGAAGTTATAAACCATGAATAAGGTGTATTACGCTTTAATGTGACTTCCAAGCTTGTAGTACTTGTTATTTGATTAGAAACCGAATTTGTCAATAAATTTTTAATAGTTAACTCATAACTTTCTGCATTAGCCGCAGCTGACCATTTAAAGTCAATAGTACTTTCAGTATCAGATATTATTTTGCCCGTAGTACAAACCTCATCTTTTAAAGGCGCAGCTAAAACACTTGCCTCTGGTGCTGGTGGTATGGATTCCTTTTTGCCACAGGTAGTTAGTACTAAGACTAAGAAGAATGCAACTGCAATTTTCAATAAATTCATTTCTTTAAAACTTTGTAAACATCCTTACCAATTGCAATAGTGTAGTAACCACTATCTAACCTGCTCAAATTCAATTGGATTATTCCATCTTGAAGTGCGTGCATTGCTTGATATACTGGAAATCCACTACTATCATATACTTTAACGCGAATAGTTGAACTGTCTTCCTGATTGATTTTAATATTCAATATATCTGTAAATGGATTTGGAAAAACTAACACTTTTTCATTGACAAAAATATCTTCCTGATATACACCCTGGCATTCTTTATCAGTCACAATACGGACTTTATTCCATCCATTTTTCAATTCCAAATTATAGGAACTATTGGAAGTTGTAACTAGTTGATCGTTTAAACTAATACGATAAGTAGAGCCCCCAGACAGTGCTAATTTCAATATATTTTTTGCCGGATTAAGTTGTGAGTAGACCGATAAATCTTTAGGTTCGGTGATGACCAAATCATAACATAATTTTCTATCAATTTTCCCTTTAATGGAAAAACAAAGGGTATAATTTCCAGAAGAAAGATTTGAAATATCTAATGATTTGGTAAAGGAAAAATCTTTTGCTGCAGAACCAGATTTTGTTAACGTAACTTGGTAATCAAACGAATTTTCGGCGGTTATATTTATTTTTCCATTATCTAAACTGCTACAGGTTTCGCCAGTAGTTGTTATGGTAAAGTTTTTACCCGGTAAAGGAAAAATATCATTATCGCAGGTATCACCAATACCATCTTTGTCAATATCCGATTGATTGGTATTAGCAACAGACAAACAGTTGTCAAGTTGATCAACGATACCATCTAGGTCAGAATCTTTCAGCTCGGTTCCCAAATATCGAATTTGGTTGTTCACTTTATTAAAGTAGTTAACAACCGGAAGCCCCTCATTTTCAAATGGATCCGTAATAATTAATTTTGACCCAATAATTCCATCCGCTAATTCAGACACTTTTGATGAGTTAATAGACATCAAGGTTTTTGAAATTGAGCTATTGATTTTTATCGGACTGTCTTTGTTTACTTGTACAAATCCGCCACCTGTAGAAGCAAGCTTAAAATTGTCGAACTCTAGAACCAATTTTCCATTAATATCAATCGCATCTGATTTTACTTCCAAATTCAATTTATCTAAATTGCTATACCCTTGATCTTGCAAATTAGTTTGAAGAAGGTACGATTTAGGCAATTGGGTATCTTTGGTATAAATAGTATTTGTTGTGGCAATAAGTTGATCTTTATCATCTTTAAGTTGAACAGTTAGGTAAATCACACCATCTAACACACCACTTACACTTATTTTATTAATAACCACACTGTCTTGATCCAATATCCCTTCGCCCCTAACTACATTACCGCCCATTAAACTATAAACAGTGTATACATATTTTTTACCTTGACAGGGTTTACAACTTATACTAGCACTTATTGATTCTACACTCGCTTTATTAATAAACTTATTTAAAATTTGAGCCTTTAAATCCTTTTGTAATACTATATCTGATTTAATAATATCGAATCGAATGATTTCAACAAATGAGTAATTCCTAAAGTTTCCAGCACGGTCAAGGGTTTGCATAGATGATATTCCCCATTTGCCAGGAACCGATCCTTTTGGTAATAATAAACTGAGGTTAACAGGCTTCCAATTCGAATTATTATCAGGGGTCAAATTGTAAAAATATTTAGATATAGTATCACTGGTAGATTGCCCAGAATAATAGTATTCCTTACCAAGCGGATCCTTTAACATATAAATCAATTGTTTTAACCCCGATTCATGACCCGCAAAATCTGATAAATCTCTAATTAATAAGGCTATATCAACCTTAGTTTCACCATCAGGTGATTTAGGATTTGTTGGGGTAGCTACGATCCGAATTCGATTTAAATCAATTTCAGGTGCTATATAATCAGGATAGGTTGTTTTTATATAAATACTATCCCTAATACCTTTATAAAGACCATTATTTTTCTTAGCAATTGGAATATTAAAAGCAGCAGTATCTTTCATAAAAAATACATCTGTATAATTATTGGCCATATCTTGTGCATTGAGCATAGAAACACTGTAATAGCCAGCTGGATAATATTCTGGCACTGCCAAAACACCTTCAAAATATTTTATTGAATTGTATTTATTGTCATATCCCCTAGCAACATCAATTAAGGGCTTATCTTGTATCTGATGCTCATAAATCTGAACACCAGCCTTATCTAACTTTGGGAAAAAGAATCGCGTAATACTTCTTTCCATAGGGCTATTATCAAAAAAACTGTAGGCAGCTTTTATGCCCTGCATTTCAATACCTGAATTATCAGAAAGTATTTGTCCGTCTTTACCAAATTTTGCTTTAATAACCTGCAATTTAAGATCCTCGCGCCATTTTGGAGGGGATATATCTTCTAGTGGATTCTCTATATAAAGTTTAAACCCAATGGTTGATGTGTTTTCCATACGGGAATTACTAACCTTATCAAACACGTTTAAGGAAACAATATTCCAGTACCCATTTTTTTCATGTTTGGAAAATGTAGTTTTACCAATTAAAATGGAGTCAGTAGATCCATTTCTTGGAGTAAAAGCGATGTCATGAATAGTTCCAATGGTAGAAGCTAAACGCATATAAGCATGTGAACCACCATCAAGCTTAGGATCCTTAGAGTTTAGTTTTAAGGTTATGGTCACTTCTTTATTTTCTTCACTTTTTCCTTTAACATCGATGGTCAAACCAATAATTTTACCTGGATAGGTATAGTCAGGAAATAGGTTATAAACCATAAAAGTTAAATCTTCTCTTATCTGAGCGATATAGCGAGTACCATGCATAATTCGGTCACGAATAAATTCGTATTTACGCATAGATCGTGATCGCAATATATCCGGATTAGTTACATAGCTGGCAATTGACTCGGCCATGTCTTCATTCGGATTTTTTTGATGCGCATAAGCACTTACAAATTCGGTGGTATTTGAGGTTGACCAACCAGAAATTGAGGTTGGATCTACAAACCAATCGCCTAACTTAATCCAATCTTTTCTAAGCTGCTCCTCGAACGTAAATTCCCATAAAAAATGTGCCTTCTCATGTAAAATAAGCCGCTGAACATACGTTATTTCAGCATTATTAAAGGCCCCACTCATAAATTCTATGGTGTTAATACCAGTCCAGGCTATGGCAGGTGCTGTTGGATATTTTGGATTGGTTTGACCATTTATACGTCTAACAAAATATTTAAGCCCTTCTTGTTTATGAAAGCCTTCAGGCAATTCTTCAAGCATGGATAAGATATTTATCTTTTCTTCACTAAAAAACTCCTGGAAATTTGAAGAATCTTCATTCATTAAAGCCTTGGTTTGTTGATCAGGCTTCATAAAAGTTATTCCATATCGTTCAGTAGATATTTTATGTACTTGTTCGGTATTCCTACCAAAATCAGTGAAATAATTTAAAATAGCTTGATGAAGTCTCTTCGAATAAAATTTCATCTTTAAACCATCTAAATTGGCAACCTGCGGACTCGCATAGGTGAAAGCCGATTGACTAATTGTTACGTGCTGAATACCATTTACCAATTTGATAGTTAAATCTTTAGCAAGCTGTTGCTTTGTTAAAAAAAACACGGACTTTACGTTCTTGCCATTTTCAAAATCAACCTTTTGTCCTTCGCCAAAAGGAATAATAGGTAAACTTTTCAAGCTAGTGTAAAGCCTGTAACTATCCTCACTTGACCAATATTCAGAATCGTTTGAAAGAATTACTCCAAATTCATTTCGCAATTTAATGGATGAATAATCAGACGGTACGCTAAATGAAGAATCTAAAACAACTAATTTACGCGGCTCATTTACATATACTTGAGTTGCATGCCCAACATAGCTATCATCATCCTTCCAATTGTATTGAAAGTCTGTGTTTAACATTGGAGTTAAAATAATTTCTGCACTTGTCTGCGTAGGTATTACAATAGTTTTAGCAGAAGGAAAAGTATAACCCTTTGCATCAATAACAATTGCATAATTGCCTGAAGCAAGCTGAAAATCTACTTTTGATGACCCACTAGCAGCGTATTTTGCCCACTTTTGATCTTTAAATTCTGCACTCCTTTGAATAGTTACAAGTACCGAATCATTTTGCTTAATTCCCTTTACGATAACTGCAAATTGATTTTGAGAAAAACCACTCTTGGCACTAAATAAAACTAAAAGAATGAGTAGTATAATTTGTTTCATAAGCACAGACAATTGATCTTATATTTCTCTAATTTGAACAATTATTTTTTAATAAAGATTCCAAAGTGCTGAAAATAAATGGATTGAGAATATGACGATAATTTTTAAACATATAATTAAAATTCTTAGCTAATAATTTTATCTCATTAAAAATATAATACCATATCAAAAAAAGCTTTTGATTAAACCTCCCAGAATTTTATTAATTTAAAGACGATAATACCTGAATCGATCATTCTGGATTATAAAATGACTCTGAGTAAAAATGGAAAGAAATTTGAAAAGCCATCTGATTAAAAACAACAAAAATAAAAAAATGAAACATTTAATTTTAACGGCAACATTGTTGCTGACCGTTGGATTTGCAAATGCTCAACGGTTAAAGAACAGTTCTGGGAGCACCATTGGATATATCGATAATGGTAGAGTGAAAAATAGCTCTGGTAGCACCATTGGTTACTTTGAAAATGATAGAGTGAAAAATAGCTCTGGCAGTACTATTGGTTACTTTGAAAATGGTAGAGTGAAAAATAGTTCGGGTAGCACCATAGGTTCTGTAGATAATGGCAGAGTGAAAAATAGTTCGGGTAGCACCATTGGAACTTTCGAAAATGGGAGGGTAAAAAATAGTTCGGGTAGCACCATTGGATATTATGAAGATGTTAGAGGGGTTCATGCTGCGCTATACTTCTTTTTCTTTTTTTATTGAAAAATTTTCTTGCCACTCTTGCCTAGCTAAACTATAAGTTTCCCTATAATTTTATCCTTTTACTAAATCTTTTTAAGTGTCCTAAATACTGAGTTAACGATGCTGATTTTTAATTAAAAGCTCATTTCTGCATTACGCCAATAAATTGCAGCAGCACACGCTTTTATTGGATGGTGCATGGTTAACAATTAATTGTTTACTTCTTCGTATAAATTTCAATAAACTGTGAATTCTTCTGGTCAAAGGATAAAAATTTCATTTTCCCGGTGCTCGTATTGCTACCAAAAGGGATAACATAAGCCTTTATGCTGTCGTCAAATTCCCATTTGGGGTTTTCGAAAGTATTGTCACCTTTGTTAATCCAAACTCTTTCGTTTAGTTTTTCGCCAAGATTTGTAATAAAGAAAATATCATCAACTCCATCAAAATTTAAATCCATTATTATATAATCTCTTGTTCCGTTCGTGTGCGCAGTGGTTTGTACAGCGCTAATTGCATCAAGTTGAGTAAAATCGCTGTCTTTTGACCTAAAGATTTTTTGATCGCCAATTCCTCCTTCAGCAAAATAAAACAAGTTTGGTTTATTGGTTTTTGGATTTGTTAATCCAAATACCTTGTAAGCACCGTACTTAGCTCCAAAAGGTAATACACTCGACATATTAGTTTTGGTAAAGCTGTTGCCTGATACGTTAATGCGTTGAACTGTTGAAAATGGTATTTGATAATGATCAATGTAGGGAGCAGTAATTAAGTCCTGAACATTATCCCCATTAATGTCGGTAATGAAAATACTACCAGTTTGGTTGTTGGTAGTAATGTGCATTTTTTTAGTTAAAGCACCGGCATTATTGATAAAAAGTGTCATTTCTTCTTGCGAAAAGGATTGCACAACCAAATCTTTGTCGCCATCAGCATCTAAGTCGCCTACTGCAGAATTGTGGTAAAAACGTTTAGTATCTGTCAAATCACCAATTTGAGCTTTAGCAAAAGTGCCATTAGCTTTGCCAAAAAAACAGTGCGACACGAAGCCAGGATACTGACCATTGATCTTTAAAGAAGGAGTTTCTTTACCATGATCAGCAAGAAACAAATCTTTGATACCGTCGCCGTTTAAATCCTCGTAGTAAAATGGACTTTTAGGGAACCCAACTTCCTTATACTCACCTAAAAATGCTGTTGTATTTTCGGTAAGTAGGCCAGTACTTGTGTTAATACTAAATGACCTCAAATAGTCGTAAGTTGTTCCAAATAAATCGGCAAAAGATATAATAAGCGTATATGCGCCATTATTATTGATAATTTTTATGCTCTCTGGATGGATCGTGTTTACCTTCAAACCCGTAGAAAAAATATTATCTTGCTTAGTACTATACGTAGTTTTAGTGTCAAGTGGGGGTGGTGTTGGGGGTGGTGTTGGGGTAGTTGGAGTAGTAGATGTAGTTGGAGTAGTTGGGGCAGTTGGAGTAGTTTTTTTACAAGCAACCACAGCGAGTATGAGCAATAAAAGGAATATTCTTTTCATTTATTTATATAATAAGTTTGTGTAGAGTAAATTGTTGAAACTAGCCCATATTGTCAAGATATAATAAGTGAATTAAGTGATTCACCTATAAATTAGAATAATAAGCTCAACTAAATTCCTGTTTTAAAATAGGCAAAACATCAGTTTTAAGCGTGTATAAACTCTGTCGCTTATCATCTGAAGAGGATATTCGTACGATGGCGTTTTCAATACGATATTTCAAATAGATTTGATGATTGATATTAGAGATAATATTTAATCTCAACTTACGCTGGTTATCTAAATTCTTTTTAGACAAGCCCAATAAATCATTCACTTGAATAGTGGTTAAGCAGCCTTCCGGAGAAGCTAAAAGTGAATTCATAAAAGTGAGTTCTTGCTCATCCAGATTTAGTTGAAACCTCTTATTATTTTTCCGGTAGTAAGTAAATACTATCCCAAGTAAAACCAACACAAAGAGCCCAGCGAGAATATAATTGAGCTTAGATTTTGGCGAGTAGAACTGGCCAATTGGCTTTGAATTTTTAAGCAATTCAGCGATGTTAATGCTAAGGCGTTTGCCTCCCTCCTCATCCCAATAGCCATAAATAATTCCCTCTTGAATATACATCAAAGGAACAGTTTTATAGGATTTTGAGTTGTTCTGATAGTGATAGACCTGATTATTTACAGGGTCTATAATAAAAACCTCTTCGCCTGAGAATTGAACAAAATAACGCCCCGACCACCTAATTTCTCGCCCCTTTGCCTCCAAAAGTTTGGGCATGATATTCCCCAATAATTTCCAGCGGTTTGTTTTAAAATCAAAAGCATGAAACTGTGCATCAATCTCAGTGGGCTGCTTGCTTAAAAAAGAATGATATTCGGAGCCCCCAGAATAAAATAAATCAGACTTTAAATCATATCCATGAAATCCATTAAAAATAGATTTAGGACCCAAATTTTCTGCTTTGATATTTTCCCATTCTTTAGATTGCTCATCAAAAAAGGTCAATGCCTGGCTAAAATTCCAAAAGCCTGAGCCACCAAAACTATGCAAGGTATCTTTACGACTAAAAACACTGGCACCGAAATTATAACCTGCATAATAAGTCCTGTCGGCTTTGCTAAGTAAGCCTTGGGCTTCATCAAATTCAAAAACGATCCCCGTACCGGCAAGCACAAAGCGCCATTTAGACCCGCCCAAATAAAAACTGTAGCACGTGGTTCTTGGTGGCAGATGCTGGCTAACTAAACTGTCTAATTCAATTGGACGAATAAGCTGCCACTGGCCCGGCTGAAATTCTAATTCGAGTTTTTTATTGTTTAGGTCTATTCTTTTTCTAAGCTGCACCGAACTATCTAACCAATTCAAGTATTTAATATCAGCAAACGTGGAAAAACTATAGAGAACAAATAAAATAAAACCGGCAAGTACTTTCTTCATCATGAATAAGCTATAATTTCAAACCTAATAATACTCATTCATATATACACATCAAATTAAGTGAAATACTAATTCACATATTTTGAACCGATAGGCATATAACAACAGTGATGAATGTAGTACCATTGGATCTGATGAAGGTGTTAGCGTTATCTGTCCGTAGAGGCGCTGCGCTAAACTCTACGGATGAGGCGGTAAGGTGAACTCACATAGTTTATTCAAGCTAGACTGAATCAATTGTTCTATCTGAATGTGACTATATTTTTTCAAATGCTTTTCCCTTAGTAATGCCTCCATTTTACTTTCAAAACATTGAACATAAACCAACTGCCAGGGCATCTTATTTCTGGTGTATTTAGATTCACCTTTATTATGCCTTTTCAGACGAGTTATTGGGTCTTCTGTAAAACCTTTATAATAACTCTGATCTGCTAATGACTTAATGATGTAAGCATAAAAACCCATAAATTAAATCTTAAGGTATAAACAGCCTTACTAATGGCCCAAAATGTAAAAGTATAAAACGCAAAAAACCCCCAGAACTTTACACTTGGGGGCTTTATTGCGGACCGGACGGCGTGATTGTCTTTAATTCTAATTAATCTTAAATGACATAACTGTCTGAATATAATGGTATTAGTATGATATTGTTCTTCTTTAAACTGACACTAATTGATTAAAATATAGGGTAGTAGCTACACTTTTTGCTACCACGCAAAATTAGATTATTTCAAATACGTCTTTTTTAGATAATTGGCATAAGGGTCAAATTGATAGTAGTCCTTTTCCACAAAATTGTTGCCTTCTCGAATAAAAACAGTTTTAAATCCCATCAAATTATTGGGTTCATTTTTATTCATTGAAGCATCATTATAATATCCTACGTCTTTTAGACCGTCTCCATTTATATCTGTATAAAACAACTCAGGCTTCCAATTTCCTTTCTTAGCAAAGTTAAATTTGACAATATTTTTATCAATTTTAAAACTACCATCATTCTGCTGGACATAAACAAAAATTTCCCACGATTGATAATTCATTGTATTTGCAACACAAATCAAATCAACTTTACCATCACCTGTCACATCATCAGCAATAAAGTCTTGACTTGTAAGCATATTTGTGCCATCAAAATAAGGTAATTCAACCAGCCCTTTTTTATTAAACTTACCATTGCCTTGATTTATTAAAATTCTATTACTTACTGGATATGGTTGCGCGTTTTTTGTTTCTGATGTTGAAAGTATAATGTCTTTCCAGCCGTCTTTGTTGATATCATCAATTTTAAATCCATAGACACCATTGGAAATCTCAGGAACGGACTCCCCAAAACCATTATTATTTTTAAAACCAAAATGGTTGTCTGGTGTGCAATGAAATATAGCAATGTTATTAGTAGTAAAGTAAGGGAAATCTGAAATCCCCCACATAATAAACCAAACTGGACCACTTGCAATTAGTAATTCAGGTTTTCCGTCATTATTTAGGTCTCCAACCTCACAAAACTCGTGTTTTACCATCGGTGTTTCTGATGGTATTTCTTTTAAATCATAACCGCCTTTTCCGTCTGAAAGTACTATTCTAATTGGTTCTGGAGGGGAGTTTTGAATTCCCTCGTCCCCATTGTCGGCAATTACCAAGTCGACATAGTTATCTGAATTTAGGTATACTGGTATAGTTTTTCGCTGATTCCCGCCAAAAGAAATTCTCTTGTCATTTAATAAGTTTTTATCATCAAAAACTTTTGTAATTGGATTCCAAATTAGAAAACTAACTCCGTATCTGGGACCATTATATGACCATCCAGGGTTAAAAACATCAATCCATCCATCATTATTAAAATCTCCACAAGTAACTTGGCATAGTGCTCCTCCTATGTGGCCGGGAAGAGGATTTTGAAAGATATTAGTAATTAAGTCGGACTGTACTTTTGTATTTGTCCAATAATTAGTTCCTAAACTTTTTGCACTAGGGTCGACTTTATAACCTTGAAAATTTTTAGCGACGTCATTATTTAAGTTAATTGTTAATGATACAGTATTTGATGGTTTTGATTTTGAAGTAACGGTTACTTTAGTGGAATATAAAGTGAATGACTGGAAAACAGGTATTGATAAATTTAAACTTGAACTTTTGGATGCCGAATCAATTTTGTAGATAGATTTACTACTGTCAAGTCTAATTACATCTATTGAATAAGTTACCTCGGAAGGCATTTTAGAGGTAATATTGACTTTCAGATTTAAAGTATCTTTTACGTCTATTGTATTTGAATTTCCTGGCTCTGTTGTTATCGTCAATTGTTGTTCAACTTCTGGTGTTATAGAAGGAGGTGCAGAACTATCCGTCTTTTTACAAGCATACCCCAGAAAAAAAATAAAAATTAACAATGAATTTTTTTTCATAGTAATTGATTGAATTTAATTAAAAATAAAGTGAGAGGGGTAGAATAAAATTATATAACTTTTTTGATAAATATGTAAATTAATTTACATATTGTATGATTTCTAATTGGAATAGTTAATAGCAAATCTAAATGAGTGCTTCAGAACACTAGTAGACAAAAATATCCTGAATTTGATATAGATTGTCTACCTCTTCTTTTGTAATTGAAACATATATTCTGGTAATTGCAATACTAGAATGATTGAATAATGAGGATAATCGCCAATTCAGAATCATTTAGTTTCCGCAGTAGTAAGACTGGTGAAATTTGTACAATACCTGCATTTGATGCTTTGAAGAGGGTTGCTGCAAAATACAATTACAATTTCCCAACACCAATTTTAGACACAATAGTATTAAAAGAAATAAAACAAATATGTATGAAAATTCCATCAATGACTGAAATAGTCGAAAAGAACATTACAAAAGGCGGGTTTAGAAAAAAGCACCTAAAGAAGAAGTGTGAAATGGTACACATCCATACTGCACGTAGGACTCTTGCAACTAGACTTTTTGAGAAGAATTTAGACTCGATGCAAATTATGAAGATAACAGGTCATAAAAAGCTATCAACGCTACAGAAGTACGTTAAAAGTGATATCAACATCTCAAGGATGTTGGAGGTGGGAAATAGTATCGGAAAGTCCTAAAATGGGATTTGCTACACTTTTTGCTACATAAAAGACAAAACCCCTTGATTTTCAAGGGGTTTTACTCATTTTAAGCGGACCGGACGGGACTCGAACCCGTCCCCAACTATGTTGGGGATGACAGGGCGGCATTCTAAACAGCAATCCCAAAAACAAAAAAAACAAAAAACCCCCAGAACTTTACACTTGGGGGCTTTATTGCGGACCGGACGGGACTCGAACCCGCGACCTCCGCCGTGACAGGGCGGCATTCTAACCAGCTGAACTACCGATCCGTAGTTTCATTTATTTTCTTTTCTTCATAACTACCTGCAATTAACAGGAAGTAAACAATTTCTTTTAGCCCCTAGGGACTCGAACCCGTCCCCAACTTGTTGGGGATGACAGGGCGGCATTCTAACCAACTGAACTACCGGTCCGTTTGACTAGATATATCTTCCAGAAGGATTAATCCTGAGAATACAGGAAAGATACATTTTTTTTGTGATCCCGCTGGGATTCCCCGTTTTTAAACGGGATAAACTTCTCATCCCAGAGAAATTATTTTACTCGTGCTGCGCACGTTTTTTGTGATCCCGCTGGGATTCGAACCCAGGACCACTACATTAAAAGTGTAATGCTCTACCAGCTGAGCTACGGAATCATCCTTTTTAGAATAACATTAACCGTTTTTCTTAAAAGTGAGGCAAATATACGGGATTAACCTATATGGTGCAAATAATAAAAAGCTTAATTTCCCTTATGTACCTAACCTGCTTATTTTCAATTATTAACAATACGAATGATTAAGATTCCAGTATCAAAAGCCTTAATCTTATTAGGCCATTGAACCTTCTTTCATCTTTTCTGCATTCTCTGCAAGCTGTAATTGATCAATTACCTCTTGAATATCGCCATTCATTACATTTGGAAGATTATAGATTGTTAAGCCAATGCGGTGTTCTGTAACCCTCCCCTGAGGATAGTTATAGGTACGAATCTTAGCAGAACGGTCGCCGGTGGCAACCATAGTTTTACGCTTTTTAGAGGTTTCTTCAAGCATTTTTGCATGCTCTAGTTCATAAACCCTGCTCCGAAGAACACCAAATGCTTTATCAAAATTCTTTAACTGCGACTTCTGATCCTGACACTGCGCCACAATTCCGGTAGGAAGGTGTGTTAAACGAACTGCAGAATAAGTGGTATTTACAGACTGACCACCTGGCCCAGATGAACAGAAAAGATCTTTACGAACATCATTCATGCTGATCTGAACATCAAACTCATCTGCCTCGGGCAATACCACTACAGACGCCGCCGATGTATGCACACGACCTGCAGTTTCGGTATCTGGAACACGCTGCACCCGGTGAACACCTGATTCATATTTCAACTGCCCATAGGCATCTTCACCTGTCACATTAAATACAACTTCCTTATATCCTCCGGCAGTTCCTTCAGTCACATCAACAACCTCCATACGCCAGCCCTTGCGTTCGCAATAGCGGGTATACATTCGGTATAAATCGCCAGCAAAAAGCGCCGCCTCATCACCTCCTGTTCCTCCACGAATCTCCACAATTGCATTTTTACTGTCTTCAGGATCTTTAGGAATAAGCATTATACGAATTTTTTCTTCAAGCTGCTCTTGCTGAGGTACTAATTCGTCGAGCTCCATCTTGGCCATTTCACGCAATTCTTCATCCTTCTCATTAGAAAGTAGACTCTTATTTGCATCAATATTGCTGATCACATTGCTGTAAATTTTATACTCATCAACAATCTTGGTCAAGTCTTTATACTCCTTATTCAGCTGTGCAAAACGCTTCATATCGCTCATCGTTGCCGGATTACTCAGCTCGCGCTCAACTTCCTGCCAGCGTTCCTTAATAAATTCTAATTTTTGTAACATAGTATTGGTTGAAATATCCTGTTTTAAGGACTGAAATTACGGGCCTGAATTCAAGGCCTCAAAAATACGCCTTTTTTGGATAATAATTGAAGGTTAAACGAAATCAGAAATAGATTGGCTTTATTTTGATAGATGAAAATCAGGATGAATGCTTTTCAAAATACCGCAATTCAAGTTTTTCTCCATCAAACACGGCATATGAATTGAAATTGATCCACTCGCCCAGATTGATATACTTACTAGAGCCCAGCTGAATTTCTAAAGGTAAATGCCTATGCCCAAAGATTAAGAAATCGAAGTGCTCTTGGAGAAGCAACTCTTTTGAATAGCTAACTAGCCATTCTTTCGCAATGTCTGTAAACTCCTCTTTTTTATTATTCTGGATTCTGCTTTGCATAGACCATTTTCTTGCAATTTGTACACCCAAATTTGGATGGATACGGGCAAAGAACCATTGGCAAAAATTACTCCTAAAAATCTTTTTCAGAATCTTATATTTAGCATCGCTAGGGCCAAGTCCATCGCCATGATGCAGAAAAAATCTCTTCCCATTTCTTTCCAGAATCAATTCATCTGATATGATCTGTACTCCGAGTTCTTTTTTGAAATAATCGAACATCCACATATCGTGATTGCCTTTAAAAAAGTAAATCTTGATACCAGAATCTACTAACTCAGCAATTTTGCCCTGAAACCGGATAAAGCCTTTGGGAATTACCGCCCCATACTCAAACCAGAAATCAAAAATATCTCCAATCAGGTAAATCTCACTCGCTTCATGTCTGATCTGCTCCAGCCACCTAACCACACGGTCTTCGCGCTCGCGGCTAGCGCGATGATCAGGTACTCCAAAATGAAAATCGGAGGCGAAAAATATTTTATTGGCTGACATGAACTCAAAAATACATAAAATTTATTTTGAGCCTGCTGTTGTCAAAATAATCTACCTCAATCAAGGCTAACAATTGACCGATATCTGACCATTTTTAGGAATGCTTTCTTTATTTTAGCAAATAATAAATTGAAAATCACGTGAAAAGATTAAAAAAATCAATCTTCGCAATTGCTATGCTAATCAGCCCAATTTTGGGAATAGCCCAACATACAAGTCCTATTAATAAATCCATGAACTACCCTCTAAGCACTAAAAAAGATGTTTTTGATACCTATTTTGGTACTAAGATCAATGACCCTTATCGCTGGTTAGAAGATGATCGCTCAACAGAAACCAAGGCATGGGTAGAGGCAGAAAACAAAGTAACTCAGGAGTATTTATCAAGAATCCCATTCAAAGCAGAGATTAAAAAAAGATTAGAAACCTTGTGGAATTATGAAAAATTTACCGCTCCGTTTAAGGAAGGTGTATACACTTATTTCTATAAAAATGATGGTTTACAGAATCAATATGTTCTGTACCGACAAAAAGATAAAAACAAACCTGAAGTTTTTCTAAATCCTAATACTTTTTCAAAAGATGCAACTACCTCGCTTGCAGGAATTGAATTTACAAAAGACGGCAGTCTGGTAGCCTACCAGATCTCAGAAGGGGGCTCAGATTGGAGAAAAGTAATCGTATTAAATACATCAGACAAGTCTGTTGTGGGCGATACCCTAATTGACGTTAAATTTTCAGGCCTGTCTTGGAAAGGAAATGAAGGATTCTATTACAGCAGTTATGACAAGCCTAAAGAGGGAAGCCAGCTTTCTGGATTGACACAATACCATAAACTGTATTTCCATACCATCGGAACATCGCAAAAAGAGGATAAACTGATTTTTGGCGGCGATCAAACTCCCCGCCGATATATTGGTGGTGGCCTAACAGAAGATCAGCGATTTTTAGTGATTACGGCAGCAGTGTCCACCACAGGGAATGAGCTATACATTCAAGATCTTTCTAAACCTGGAAGTGCGATAGTCAATGTAGTGAGTGATTATAAGGGCGATCATTCTATGATCGACAACCAGGGAGATAAATTATACCTATTTACCAATCATAATGCGCCAAACTACAGAGTGGTAACTGTTGATGCCTCAAATCCGGCTCCAGAAAACTGGAAGGATCTGATCAAAGAAACAGAGAATGTTCTAAATGTGAGTACAGCCGGTGGCAAAATCTTTGCCAATTACTTGAAAGATGCAACATCACTGGTGATGCAGTATGATATGGATGGTAATCTGGAAAGAACAGTGACATTGCCCGGTGTAGGTTCTGCAAGCGGATTCAGCGCCAAAAAAACAGAAAAAGAGTTGTACTATACTTTTACTTCTTATATCTACCCTCCAACAATTTTCAAGTATAATATAGCTTCAGGGCAATCTATTGAATATAAAAAGGCGGGAGTAGAATTTGACCCTTCTCAATTTATTTCCAAGCAAGTATTTTATACTTCGAAAGACGGAACAAAGATTCCGATGATCATTACCCATAAAAAAGGAATTGAACTTAACGGAAAAAACCCAACCCTTTTATATGGTTATGGTGGCTTTAGTGTGAGCCTGACTCCGGCATTTAGTACTTCAAATATTATTTTACTTGAGCAGGGAGGAATATATGCTGTACCAAACCTTCGAGGCGGTGGTGAATATGGCGAGAAATGGCATCTGGCTGGCACCAAAATGCAGAAGCAAAATGTATTTGATGATTTTATAGCGGCAGCTGAATACCTGATCAGCAATAAATACACGGCTAAAGAATATCTGGCAATAGCTGGAGGTTCAAATGGAGGTTTATTGGTAGCAGCCGCTATGAGTCAGCGACCTGAACTTTTTAAAGTAGCTTTTCCTGCAGTGGGTGTTTTGGATATGCTTAGGTATAATAAATTTACTGCTGGAGCAGGATGGGCCTATGATTACGGAACTGCAGAAGATTCGAAAGAAATGTTTGATTACCTATTGAAATATTCGCCTTATCATGCTTTAAAACCTGGCGTTTCTTATCCGGCCACATTGATTACTACTGCCGATCATGACGACCGCGTTGTTCCGGCTCACTCCTTTAAATTTGCAGCCAGATTACAGGAGTTTCATAAAGGCGCTAGCCCGGCACTTATCCGAATCGAAACCAATGCAGGCCATGGCGCAGGAAAACCAACCGGAAAAATTATTGAAGAGCAAGCCGATAAATGGGCGTTTATGCTTTATAATATGGGGTTGAAGTATTAAGTTATAGGTTGTAGGTTGTAGGTTATAGAATAGCTGTATTGAAATTTATAACTTAATACTTATAACTTACTACTTATAACTTACTGCTGCCATTACTAGCAGAAAAATCAACCCCAGGTTTACCAATAGATTTATACGTTCCTTCGCCATTTAAAATTGAGGCGAGTGTGGCTTTATTAGAAATTAATTTAAGTGATTCGCTGAGGTCTTGATCGTATTTGAAATTTTGTTCAAGCCTTCCCTTTTCAAAGTAATAACGTGATACAATTTCGGCCTCTAAAACTTTTTTGATCTCTTCCTTGTAGATACTCAAATCATTCTTCTTTGCACTTAAAATTCGGGCATTCAATGCCTCTAATTCAGTGGTAACTTCGCCCAGTTTGCTTTCTTTCTTAGCCTCATCACGCACTTCATTAAGCAATTTTTCTATGCGTGAATTGTAACTATAATCTCTCTTTGAAAGAAAACTTACAAAATTTTCGAAGTCTGCATCAGTGAGTTTGAACGTTTTAGCATCAGTGATTGAAGGGTTTTGAGTACGATACTGGGTGGCATAGTCAAAAATATGATATTTTGAAGCCAACGTTTGAGTGATCATACTATACTTAAGAGGCTTTACAAATAGGTCAGGATAAATACCGCTTCCGTCATAAACAGACCTGCCAACTTTGGTCTTATATTCCGTAATCAGTGAATCAGCCACTTTAACAACAGATCCATCAGAATCTCTGTGAGTATAGTCTAAGGCCTGTATGCATCGGCCAGATGGAGTATAATATTTAGCCACAGTAACCTTCACAAGGCTGTTGTAAGGTAGATTGAATGTTTGCTGAACAAGTCCTTTACCGAAGCTGCGCTGACCAATCACTACTGCCCGGTCTAGGTCTTGTAATGATCCTGCAACAATTTCTGAAGCAGAAGCTGAACGATTATTGACCAATACCACCAATGGAAGTGAAGGCTCTTCAGGATTAGTTGAAGTAGTATAAGTAATCGATTTATTTTGGTTTCTACCCTTTTGAATCACCACAGTCACCCCTTTATCAACAAAAAGGTTCACTATTTTTACGGCTTCCTGTAATATACCTCCCCCATTGAAACGAAGATCAAGGACTAAGCCATTGAGGTTATTCTTTTTTAGCTCGGTTAATGCATCTTTAACTTCTTGGGCAGAATTTTCAAGAAACTTATCCAACTTAATATACCCAACTTGATTATCAAGCATGCCAAAGTAAGGTACATTAGCTTGCCTTATCTCTTCACGAACAAGGTTTATTGAAATGGGTTTAACAGTTCCAAACCGTTGAATCAATAACTTAACCGGCGTACCTTTTGAGCCTTTGAGCATAGAACTAACCTGCTCATTATTTTTTCCTTTTAACGATATTCCTGCAATTTCAAGTAACTCATCGCCTGCACGAATATCTGCCTTCTGGGCCGGGAAACCCTGGTATGGGTCTGCAACGATTACTTTACCATCTCTATTTGAAATGGTTGCACCAATGCCTCCATATTGAGTACTTACGTACTTAAGTTTATAATCTTCAATATCCGACTCAGGAATATACTCAGTATATGGATCCAGATCTTCAAGCATTGCATCAATTCCGGTTTTCATCATTTCTGATGAATTGACATCATCTACATAATTTATACTCAATTGTTTATAAACCGCTGCAAAAATATCTAGATTCTTAGACACCTGAAACAGGTCTTCAACATATGAAAAAGAGAAAAACGATATAATGACCGCACTAAGGATAAATCCCTTTACAATTTTCAGGAAATTAGGATTTGAACCGGACTGTTTATTCATAGGTTTAAATTATGAATTTAAATTACAAAAAAAACTGCCTTTTTTGAACTATTAAGATAAAGCCAGAAAAGCTTTCTACTATAAACGATTTGTTTCTAGAAATTCCATGCCTTTTTTGAGCGTGAATACTATATACTCTCTTTTACGCCTCAAGCGAGCCATCAACCGGATAATCAGTTCTTCTTCTTGCCCCTGTTCATAAGAAAGATCTTCATCGCTAAGATTAGTGTATTTACGCTTGATCTTTAATTTCAAACGATCCCATTCTAAATTATTGATGCTAATCTCTGCCATGGTATGAATTTGTACAAAATTAAATTTTATCTCGACAAATTTCAAGCTAATTCGTAGAAATGAATAAATACAATATTTTAGATTTAATATTGTTTATTAGTTAGAAACTCAAAAAGTATGAAAAAGATAACCCTATTCACATGCCTGCTTATAATAACTGGAATTACGGCAATGGCACAAACGTCAAAATTTACCTTCGGAATTAAGGGAGGAGTCAATTATTCTAATCTAAAAACCAAAGATGATCTGACAGATGAAAAAAATATAATGGGATACCACGCAGGAATATTCAGCAGAGTTGGTGGTGGCGGAATATATTTCCAACCAGAACTATACCTTGGAACAAAAGGCAATGAATTTACCAGCCTTGTAATGAATTCAGGAATGATCAATGTGAAAGGCAAAATAAAGTTCACCACTCTTGACCTTCCACTTTTAGTTGGAACAAAGATTGGAAGCAATAAACTAAACCTACGTTTTATGGGCGGCCCTATCCTATCTTTTATTATTGATGAAAACAATACCCTAGGCTCAGCGTACAACTCACTTATAGATTTTGGAAATTATAAGAAACAAACCCTAGGATTCCAGGCAGGCAGTGGAATTGATCTGGGCAACCTAACTTTTGATGTTCGGTATGAATCGGGACTGAGCAATGTAAGCCAAAGTGAAAAATATAGTCAGCAACAGAATTTATTTCATCTAAGTTTAGGCTTTAAATTATTATAAATAACCAATAGCCTAATCGAGTAATTAAATTAACCCATCAATATAATTTTTAAGCAATTCAAAAGGATAAATTTTTTGTAATTATATTTGCGTCTCACCTAATATAGTCAGAATCAAATGGCCAGATTAAATCTTCTCGAAGAAACCCGATTCGAAAAACTTCCTGTAACTGTTTATGCCAATCAGGATATTGCTTCTAAAAAGGTGGCACGCCGCATTACCGACCTAATTGTGAGCAAACAATTGAAAGGCGAAAATGCAATTCTTGGACTTGCAACAGGAGTTACACCAATAGGAGTTTATCGCGAACTTGTACGTATTCACAAAGAAGAAGGTGTTAGCTTTAAAAATGTAATCACCTTCAATCTTGATGAATATTTTCCAATGAAACCCACATCGCCGCAAAGCTATGTGACTTTTATGAAAGAAAATTTATTCAACCATATTGACATCAATATGGATAATGTTCATATTCCCAATGGAACTTTACCAATCGAAGAAATTCATGATTTTTGTTTGAATTATGAACTAAAGATTACAGAATTAGGTGGGCTTGATCTTCAGATATTGGGTATTGGCCGTACCGGGCATATTGGTTTTAACGAACCGGGATCAGCTCCAAATTCAGGAACCAGATTGGTAACTCTTGATGATTTAACCCGACGAGATGCTTCACGCGATTTTGGCGGAAAAGAAAATGTACCAACTAAGGCCATTACTATGGGCATCGGGACAATTTTTAAAGCCCGCGAAATAATACTGATGGCATGGAACACCAAAAAGGCCTTCATCATCAAAAAGGCAGTTGAAGGTGAAATTTCATCTGAAGTGCCAGCTACCTACCTGCAACTTTCTGACAATGTAGAGTTCATACTAGATCAGGATGCTGCCTCAGAACTAACTAGGTTCAATACTCCATGGCTCGTTAAAGATTGCACATGGGATGTACCAATGATCAAAAAGGCAGTAATCTGGCTTGCTAATACGCTTGGAAAACCAATCCTCAAACTTACCGAAGAAGATTATAACAACCATGGAATGGCGCAGCTGGCTACTGAGAAAGGGCCAGTTTATAATATCAATATTCATATTTTCAATAAAATTCAGCACACCATCACCGGGTGGCCGGGTGGAAAAGGTAATGCAGATGATTCTCAAAGGCCCGAAAGAGCGGTTCCTGATAAAAAAAGATCAGTCATTTTCTCACCTCATCCTGATGATGACGTAATTTCAATGGGCGGAACTTTTATCAGACTTGTTGATCAGGGTCATGATGTGCATGTGGCTTACCAAACCTCCGGTAACACTGCTGTTTGGGATGATGATGCACTTAGATTTGTTGAATTTGCAAAAGACTTCAGCAAATCAATAGACTTAGATACCAATAAGCTCGAAGAGCTTTATGTTTCCATGCGTAAGTTCATGGAAAATAAACAACCTAATCAGGCTGATACTTCAGAAATTCAGACCCTGAAAGGTTTGATTCGTAAAGGTGAGGCAACTAGTGGTGCCCGTTTTGCCGGTCTAAAAGATGATCATATACATTTTATGGCTCTTCCTTTTTACGATAGGGGGAAATCAAACCGTAATCCGGTTTCAGAAGACGATGTACGTATTACAATGGAATTACTCGACAAAATAAAACCGCATCAGGTATTTGCTGCCGGCGATTTTGCCGATCCTCATGGAACACACAAGGTTTGTTTTGATATCATTATTGAAGCTCTTGAGCGTTTAAAAGATAAAGAATGGGTTAAAGATTGTTGGTTATGGCTATACCGTGGTGCATGGCATGAATTTGAGACCCATGAAATTCAAATGGCAGTACCTCTTTCACCTCAGGAAGTTGAACGTAAGAGATTAGCCATATTTAAGCATCAGTCTCAAAAAGACATCCCTGTATTCCCGGGCGATGATGCAAGAGAGTTTTGGGAACGCGCCGAAGATCGCACGCGTGAAACCGCTAAAGCCTACGACAAACTGGGTCTTGCTGAATATGAAGCTATGGAAGCTTTTGTCAGATGGAAATTTTAGGCCTAGCCTGAAATTAAGAAGATGAGAATCAGACTACTATTCATCCTGACTATCAGCATTCTGAGCCTAAAAAACTATGCGCAGCAGTCTTCTAGGCCTAATATAGTGGTTATATTAACTGATGATCATGCGGTAAGTGCTATTGGAGCCTATGGCTCTAAATATGGGGCAACGCCAAACTTAGATCGATTAGCCAAAGAAGGTGCACTTTTTAACAGAGCATTTGTAGTCAATTCCATTTGCGGTCCAAGCAGGGCCGTTCTTTTAACTGGCAAGTATAGCCATGTGAATGGGATGAGAGATAATCGTGATCGGTTTGATGCTTCGCAAGATGTGTTTCCCGCACGTCTCAAACAATCTGGTTTTCAAACTGCTTGGATAGGAAAATGGCATTTAGTTTCTTACCCGCAGGGTTTTGATTACTGGAATATTTTCCCAGGTCAGGGGCTTTATTATAATCCCGACATGATCAGCATGAACGGAGATACTACCAGGCATAATGGCTATGGAACAGATATCGTAACAGATATGACCATCAACTGGCTTGATAAACGTGATGAGTCGAAGCCATTCTTTGTTGTTGTAGGCGAGAAAGCTCCGCATCGCACCTGGATGCCTGATACTGCCGACCTAGGCAAGTTTGATCATGTCAATTTTCCATTACCAAAGAATTTTTATGACCCATATACTAAACGTATAGCTGCGGGAATGCAGGATATGTCTATTGAAAAAACCATGAAGCTGGGCTACGATCTAAAGATGAAAAGCGATCCAGATGCAGTTGCAGAAGCATTCATCAAAAGAATGAGTCCAGAACAACGAAAAAAATGGAACAACTATTATGATAAGGTTGAAGCAGACTTCCTCCAAAAAAAACTAACAGGAAAAGCACTCACCGAATGGAAATATCAGCGGTACATGCGAGATTACTACAGTACAACACTTTCGCTTGACCGGAATATTGGTAAGATTCTGGCCTATCTTGACAAGAACAACCTAACTAAGAATACCATTGTTGTATACACCTCAGACCAAGGTTTTTATTTGGGTGAACATGGCTGGTTCGATAAACGATTTATGTACGAGGAATCTATGCGTACTCCTTTGATTATCAGGTACCCAGGAGTAATAAAACCAGGGACTGTTTCAAATCAGTTAATATCCAATGTTGATTTTGCTCCTACTTTTTTAGATGCAGCAGGTGTTGCCATTCCAAAAGAGATTCAGGGTATTTCAATAATGCCTTTATTAAGAGATCCCAATGCAAGCATCCGAACTTCTGCTTATTATCATTTTTACGAATTCCCAGGTGAGCACAGTGTATTGAAGCATTTCGGGATTCGTACAAGCCGTTACAAACTGATTCGTTTTTATGATCATAAAAATTTCTGGGAACTTTATGACCTACAAAAAGACCCGCATGAAATGAAAAATCTGTATGGACAGAAAAAATATGAGGCCATTACAACAGATCTAAAAAAGCAGCTGCAGCAACTTTGCATTCAAAATAAAGACCAAGAAGCCCTAAAAGCCTTAGCTCAAAATTTATGATCTCAATTAAAGTATACTTGTAAATACTAAATTTAAGATATGTCTGAACCTTCCATACTAATAAAGTCGCCTGTTAGGCTTTTATCTCTTGATGTTTTCAGAGGCTTAACCGTAGCTGCTATGATCCTGGTTAACAACCCTGGCAGCTGGTCAACTATTTATGCTCCATTAAAACATGCCGAATGGAATGGCTGTACTCCTACAGATCTAATATTCCCTTTCTTCCTTTTTATTGTTGGGGTTTCAATAAGTTATGCGCTGGGTAGTAAAAAAGATAATACTAGCCAGTCAAAGCTTCTATTTACAGCTTTAAAGAGGGCATTAATCCTATTTGGATTAGGACTTTTCTTAAATCTGTTTCCTAAGGTATTAATTGACCCAATCGAGGCTTTAAGCACGGTTCGCATACCTGGTGTTCTTCAAAGAATTGCAATCGTATTCTTTGTTACAGCGCTGATCTTTATAAAAACCAATCAAAAAACCCAGATAAGATTGTTTTTTGGGATCCTGATTGCGTACTGGGCGCTCATGACACTTGTTCCGGTACCTGCTATTGGTTATGCAAATCTTGAAAAAGAAACCAATTTGGGTGCTTGGCTTGACCGCACAATACTTACCGAGGCACATCTATGGAAGTCAGCTAAAACCTGGGATCCTGAAGGGATTCTAAGTACTTTACCAGCTGTTGCTACCGGGCTTTTTGGAGTTCTGATTGGCACTTGGCTCAGGCGTAAAGACAGGGAAGAAAGTGTGAAAATTTCATGGATGTTCTCCATTGGAATATTAGCAGTTATCCTTGGCCTGATCTGGGATCTTTGTTTCCCTATAAATAAGGCACTTTGGACCAGCTCTTTTGTACTATATGCAGGCGGATTGGCCACCATCGGTCTTGCATTATGCTATTGGCTGATTGATGTGCAGGGTTATAAAAAGGGTACAACACCTTTTGTTGTTTATGGAGTCAATGCAATTACAGTCTTTTTTCTATCCGGCCTGATCCCAAGAATATTATCCATGATCATGGTAACCATGCCAGATGGAACCCCTGTTAATTCAAGAATCTGGATGTATGAAACTTTCTATACACCCTACTTTACACCAATCAACGCATCACTCGCAGGGGCTGTAACATTTATCCTAATTTGGCTTCTAATACTGTGGATAATGTTTAAGAAAGATATTATAGTAAAAGTTTAATTTATTACTTAATTTTATAGAACCAATTATTTCAAGAATTATATGAGAAAGATGAATAAACTGATTGCCTTTTCGGCAGCGATATTTATTGCTGTATCTGGAATAGCCAATGCTCAAACAACTGTAAAGAGCAAAACTGGAGCGGCATCCGAGATTATCCCTTTGGATCCGGCAGTAAGAACAGGTAAACTACCTAACGGATTTACATATTACATCCGTAAAAATGTTGAGCCAAAAAATAGGGTAACTTTATACCTTGCCAACAAGATAGGTTCCATTATGGAAAATGACGATCAGCTTGGACTGGCGCATTTTATGGAGCATATGGGCTTTAACGGAACTAAGAATTTTCCGAAAAATGACCTAGTAAATTACCTTCAAAAAACAGGTGTGCGCTTTGGAGCCGACCTAAATGCCTATACCAGTTTTGATGAAACTGTGTACCAACTTCCTATTCCTTCTGATGATCCTGAGATCTTAAAAAATGGAATTCAGATTATGCGCGATTGGGCGCAGGATGCAACATTAGATGATGCAGAGATCAATAAAGAGCGGGGAGTAGTAATAGAAGAAAAGAGATTAGGAAAAGGTGCTCAGCAGCGTATGCAAGATCAGTATCTTCCAATGCTTTTCAATAACTCTCGTTATTCAAACCGTTTGCCAATTGGTACAGAAGAGGTTTTAAAGAATTTTACCCCTGCTACCCTGCGTCAATTTTACGCTGACTGGTATCGCCCAGATCTTCAGGCACTTATTGTAGTTGGAGATATTGATGTAGCTGCTATGGAACAAACGATCAAAGCAAAATTCTCTGATCTTAAAAAGCCAGCAAAACCACGTTTGCGTACAAAATATTCAATTACATTACTGAATAAAAATCAGTTCATTACTGTTACCGATAAGGAATTCCCGGTAAGTGTTGCTCAGATCTTAATTAAGCATCCAGAATCAAAACTGATTACTAAAACTGATTACAGAAATAGTATGGTCAGGTCTTTATTCAACCAGATGCTGGGTGCCCGCTTTGCCGATCTAAGCAAGCAGGCAGATCCTCCATTCCTTCAGGGGGGTGCCAATATCAGTCCATTTTTAGCCGGGCTGGATAATTACAGCGCCTTTGTTGTGGCTAAACCGGGCGAAATGGAAAGAGGTTTTAAAGCTGTACTTACTGAAACCGAACGCTTACAACGTTTTGGATTCACACAAACAGAATTAGACCGCGCAAAACAATCCTATCTTACTAATATGGAATCTTCTTTCAAGGAGAAAGATAAAACCCCATCAGCTAGTTTTGTGAACGAATACTTACGTCATTTTCTTGAAGAAGAAGCTAGTCCGGGCATAGAATATGAGTTTAATATGGCTAACTCTTTAACAGGAGGAATCACTTTGGCTGATCTTAACGGATATTCCAAAAAATATATTACTGATGTAAACCGTGATGTAATCATTATGGGCCCTGAAAAGGATAAAGCTAATTTGCCCGATGAGTCAACTATTGAAAAATGGATCAGCGCAACCAAGCAAAGTAATTTAACTGCTTACGTAGATCAGGTATCTGATAAACCACTCCTGGCAGCTAAACTTAGTGGAGGAAAAGTAATATCTGAATCAAAGACCGCCGAAATTGGTGTTACAGAGCTAAAATTGAGCAATGGCATCAAGGTAATTTTAAAGCCAACAGATTTTAAAAATGATGAGATCAGCTTTTCTGCCTTTAGTCCGGGTGGCACCTCACTTTACAGTGATGCGGATTTTCAGTCGGCTTCGTATGCTACTACAATCATTAGAAGTGGTGGCGTTGGAGAATTCAATTCAGTTCAGCTTCCAAAATTATTGAGTGGTAAGCGTGTTTCTGTAAACCCTTACATTGCAGAAAGATCAGAAGGAATATCAGGAGCAACAACACCAAAAGATCTTGAAACAGCACTTCAACTTACCTATTTATATTTCACCTCTCCACGTAAAGATGCAGAAACCTTCAAAGGACTGATGGCACAACAGAAAGGTAGTTTGGCAAACAGAGGCAATGATCCAAACAGTGTATTTGCAGATTCATTATCTGCTATTTTAGGCAACTATAATGTTCGCCGTACCGGACCATCTGTAGAAAAACTAAATCAAATCAACCTAGACAGAGCATTTGACATCTACAAGGAACGATTTGCTGATGCAAGTGATTTCACTTTCGTTTTTGTTGGTAATTTCGATGCAGAAAAAATCAAGCCCTTACTAGCGCAGTACTTAGGTTCATTACCATCAATCAACCGCAAAGAAACAGCAAAAGACCTTGGTATAACTATTCCTGCTGGAAAAATTGATAAAAAAATCTATAAAGGACAGGAACCAAAGGCTAACGTACGTCTGGTATTTAGTGGCGATTATACGTACAGCGTAAAACACAACAATCAGTTAGATGCTCTTGCTGAAGTATTAACAATCAAACTGATTGAACGTTTGCGTGAAGATGAAGGCGGGGTTTATGGTGTTGGTGCGCGTGCATCTTATTCCAAATTTCCAAAAAGCAAATATACCTTCAATATTTCCTTTGGCTGTGCACCAGAGAATGTTGAAAAACTAATCAGCTCTACATTAGACGAAATTAATAAGATCAGACAGAATGGTGCTCTGAAATTAGATATCGACAAATTTATTGCTGAAGAGACACGTTCTACTGAAACACAGATAAAGGATAATGGTTTTTGGTTAGGCTACCTAACAAGCCAATATCAAAATGAAGAAGATCCAAAGCAAATCTTAACTTATCTTGAGTCATTAAAAGAATTGACACCTGAATTCTTAAAGGCTACAGTTCAATACCGATTGTCGGATAATTTTATCCGTATGGTATTACTTCCTGAAAAATAGAATCATAAAAAGATCATAAAGAAAGCCGGTTCAAGCATTTTGAACCGGCTTTCTTTATATGCTTTAAGTTAAAACTGAACAGCTATTGATGCAGCATTAGAATACTGACTCTCATTTTTAAGCCGATCTAAGGCAGTAACAACATAGATATAATTACGGTTAGCACTTACTGTATTATCTATATAGGATGTTTCGGCTGAGCTGAAAGAGATCTTCAGGATATGTTGAGCCTGCTCAATATCTATCTTTTCGCCACGATTAAAGCGATAAATTACATACCCGTATGCTTTATCACCATCACTAGCCACAAGTGGCTCTTTCCAGCTTAATTCTACACCTTTGGCAACTACTTTTGCAGTTAAAGCACTCGGTGCATTTGGATTTACCGCATCAAGCCAAGACATTTCAGGTTGGAGAGCAGGATAACGATAAAAATTAATACGAAGAGAGTCCTGAACACCCGCCAGGTTATTAGTTACCGATTTGGAACTAAAGAAAACACTGCCCTGAACATTTTCATTTTTTCTGAGATATCTAATCTGATCCGGTATTTGCTGACGGTTACTCCATCCCTGACGGTTTTCCATTGCTCGGTAAACACCCTGGCCAATATATACATGTTTACCAAAGGCATTATTACTCCACCAGTCAACCAGCTTATCGTATGGTGCCACCTGATAACCAAAAGGAAAATAAATTTGTGGATTCAGATAATCAATCCAGCCTTTCTGAGCCCATTTACGAGCATCTGCATATAGTTTTCCGTAACCATCAAAACCATTGCTTTCAGACCCTTCGGGATCTTGGGTTTTATTTCGCCAGATTCCAAATGGACTGATTCCAAATTTGACATGCTTTTTTGTTGCATGGATACTATCAGAAACTACATGAATCAAGGTATCCACATTATTGCGTCGCCAATCATCAATATTTTTAAAAGCGGCTCCATACTTATAAAAAGTTTCATTATCCCGAAGAGGCTGATTAGGCTCAGGATAAGGATAGAAATAATCGTCAAAATGGACACCATCAATATCATAGTTTTTAACCACATCCATAATCACACTAACTATATATTGGCGCACCTCAGGAAGCCCGGGGTTAAATAACTTCTTACCTCCATAGGTAAAAAACCACTCCGGTTTCTGTTTGGTAATATGCTTGGCACTGGTATGAGCATCTATCAGGTTAAACGTTGCACGGTAAGGATTAAACCAGGCATGTAATTCCATTCCTCTTTTATGGGCTTCAACAATAGCGAAATCTAATGGATCATAATAGGGTACAGGCGCCTGACCCTGATTACCGGTAAGAAATCGGCTCCATAACTCACGACCCTTGCCATAAAGTGCATCGGTTGCAGGACGAATCTGGAATAAAATTGAATTTACACCAGTTTTTTGATGCTGATCAAGAATTCGAAGAAGCTCAGTTTTCTGAATATCTGCACTTAGGCCAGGCTTTGAAGGCCAATCGATATTTGCTACGGTAGCAACCCAAACGCCTCTAAATTCCCGCTTTGGGTGTTCAGTACTTTGAGATTTAGAAATAGATGGAACAGTAATTAGGAGTGCAATAATGACTAATAGGTTCTTTATCATGAAAAGAATATTCTGGTAAGTCAGTAAAGATAATAATCTAATGTATTGCTTAAAGCTAAAATACATGATAATAATATCTAAAGGGAATAGATCTCAGTATAGCCCTAGAAAATAATTTATGGGGAATTAAAAAGCTGAATCATACGTGTTAAACAATATATTTGTTATCATTGAAGTTCAAATTATATGATTTTATACAGAAATATAGAATCTATTAAAACTAATTGCACATGGAAAAAGAGGAACAACCATTACAAAAAGATTCCAATAAAATCTATTTTTTAATCGCTGTTATACTGGCCTTGCTAGGAACCAATACCTATTTATTCTTAAAAGATAAAAAAGCAAATGACCGCATTGTAAGCATTAGCGATGAAAAAACCAGAATGCAGACTGAAATTGATAAAATTGAAGCTGAACTGGATAATGTCTCAAGCATGAATATCAAGCTATCGGATGAGATGAAAAGTGAGCAGGATCGTGCAAGAAAACAAATCAAAAAATTGAGAGCCGCCCTAGCACAAGGTCAACTTACACAAAGCCAGCTTGCCAAAGCACAAGAAGAAATAAAAGAACTTAACAATTTTGTATCAACATACAGCTCAGATATAGACGCTTTAAAAAAGCTCAATGCCAATTTAACCACTGAACGAAATAAATAAGATCAGTTGTAGATTCTGTTAGTTTTGTAGCGGGAGTCCATGAAAAACAAAATGCAGAGCTAAGTACAAAAGTCAAAGCAGCAGTAGCCTTAAAACATCAACTATTTCAGTTCAGGCTCTTTATGTTAAAAATAAAGGCACAGAAAACCATGCTAATCGGGCCAATGCAACCGATATATAATTCATTCAGAATGATGTTACAATTCTGCGCTGAACGTTGGTATACCACGATCAACCTTCTTTACAAGACCCTGCAATACATTTCCGGGGCCAACTTCAGTAAATGAAGTTGCTCCATCATGAAGCATTTTTTCGATCGTTTGTGTCCAGCGTACTGCTCCGGTCAATTGTGCAATCAAATTATGTTTAATGCTTGCTACATCGGTATATGCCTTGGCATCAATATTCTGGTAGATTGGGCAGATTGGCTCCTTAATTTCGGTATTCTCAATTGCCGATTGCAATTCAACACGAGCAAGTTCCATTAAAGGAGAATGAAATGCTCCTCCAACATTCAGCTTTATAGCTCTCTTTGCTCCCGCTTCAATCAATAACTCACAAGCTTTATCAATACCTTCAATGCTTCCTGAAATAACGAGTTGACCCGGACAGTTATAATTTGCTGGAACAACAATATCACTTACTCGTTGACAAATATCTTCAACAGTAAAATCATCCAAACCAAGTATTGCTGCCATAGTTGAAGGTCTTGCCTCACATGCCTTTTGCATAGCATTAGCACGTGCACTAACCAAACGCAAGCCGTCTTCAAAAGATAAAGCATGAGCAGCAACAAGCGCAGAAAACTCACCAAGTGAATGACCAGCCACCATATCCGGGTTAAAATTATTTTTCAGCTCTTTTGCCAAAATAACAGAGTGGAGAAAAATGGCTGGCTGCGTTACATTGGTCTGCTTCAAATCTTCATCAGTTCCATTAAACATGATGTCTGTGATTCTAAAACCCAATATTTGATTGGCAGTTTCAAAGAGGTCTTTGGCTGTAGATGAATGATCGTAAAGATCTTTTCCCATCCCTGCAAACTGGGCTCCCTGTCCTGGAAATAAGTATGATTTCATGATTAATGAATCCTATATAAGTAATTAATTAAAAATAACTGGTCCTTTTAACTTAAGCTTGCCGTAATCAAGCGCAAAAATTCAGCGCGTGTTGTTTCATTAACAAAAGCTCCAGTAAAAGCAGAAGTGGTAGTTACAGAATTTTGTTTTTGAATTCCACGCATCGACATACATAAATGCTTGCACTCCATAACTACTGCAACTCCGGTAGCATCTAGAGTTTCCTGAATACAATCACGAATTTGATTTGTTAAACGCTCCTGAACCTGTAAACGCCTAGCAAAGGCATCAACCACTCTGGGAATTTTACTCAGCCCAACAATATTGCCGTTTGGTATATAAGCAACATGTGCCTTCCCAAAAAAGGGCAGCATGTGATGTTCACACATAGAAAATACTTCAATATCTTTTACAACAACCATTTGATTATACTCTTCCTTAAACATGGCACTGCGAAGAATTTCTTCTGGGTTAGCATCGTATCCATGCGTAAGAAATTGTAAAGCCTTTGCAACACGAACCGGTGTTTGAATAAGACCCTCCCGGGATGGATCCTCACTCAACTCAGTTAAAATTGCTTTATAATGAGCCGCTATACGCTCGATTTTTTCTAGATCGTATTGGTCGATCTTGGTATACCCATCGATTTTACTTTCTGAAGACTTGTTTTTTTCGTCCATTATCAGATGCTTGAGTTCATTTAGATCAACCGAAGTATTCTACAAAATTATTTTCGGTTTCAAAAAGTTTAACGGAGTGTAAGATGGCACCCTGCCCATCAATATGCGGTTTGAGAACTTCAAATATCGTAACAGCCAGCACTTCGGTCGAAGCCATTTTGCCTTTCATAAATTCTACATCAATATTGATGTTCTTATGATCCAGAACATCCGTTACATAAATGGTAATGATTCGTTTCAATTCTTTTAAATCGATTACAAATCCAGTTTCAGGATTAATTTCCCCCTTTACCGTAACAAATAGTTCATAATTATGGCCATGCCAATTGGGATTTGAACACTTTCCGAAAATTTCTCGATTTTGTTCGTCACTCCACTCTTCTCTGTACAGCTTATGTGCTGCATTAAACCGCTCTTTACGCGTAATATATATCATTTTCAAAAAATTAAAATACAAATATACTCAAACTACAACATGCCTTAATCAATTTTAAGCGAATTGCGTAAATTGCAGCATGAAAATACTACTTGTTGCCGCAACTAGGGCCGAGATAGAACCCTTTCTGACACATTTCTCTTTTAGTGATGTGCCCCCTTTTGAAAAAACCATAAGCAATTACCAAATAAAAGTGCTCCTAACAGGTGCCGGAATGGTACCCACTGCATTTTCACTGGGCAAAGCCTTTTCAGAAGAACATTTTGAACTAGCCATAAATGTCGGCATAGCAGGAAGTTTTAATCCCAGTATTAAACCCGGAGATATTTGCCTAGTTAAAGAAGATACATTTATTGAGTTAGGTGCAGAAGATGGCGACGAATTCTTATCTATGGAAATACTTGGACTTGGCAAGAGCACGTATTTACCAAAGCCCAACCCATTGTTTACAAAACACAGAAACTTACAGGAAGTTAAAGCAATTACTGTTAATAAAGTACATGGAAATGAGTTTTCCATTTCAAAAACGATTGCCCATTTCAACCCTCAGATTGAAAGTATGGAAGGTGCAGCCTTTTTTTATGGCTGTGAACAAGCCCATACCTCGTGCATACAGATCCGGGCAATTTCAAATTTTGTGGAACGACGCAACCGGTCAAACTGGAATATTAAACTTGCAGTGAATACGTTAAATGATACGCTGATACACCTTTTTGATTCATGAAACTAAGCCTCGGATTTTCTCCATGCCCTAACGATACCTTCATTTTTGATGCCATGATCCATCAAAAAATCGACACCGAAGGCTTGAGTTTCGATGTGGTATTTGATGATGTCGAAACGCTCAATCAAAAAGCATTCCGTGCAGAGCTCGATATCACCAAACTGAGCTTTCATGCCTATGCCTATCTCACTGAACAATATGTATTGCTCAACGCCGGAAGTGCACTTGGATTTGGAGTTGGCCCATTACTCATTTGCGAGAATGAAGACTACATTTCAACAGATAGTTTGCAAAACCTCCAACCTCCAATCTCAGACCTCCGACCTCAAACCTCAGTCCTCAGACCTCAGACCTCAAACCTCCGCATTGGCATCCCCGGCAAATACACTACCGCCAATTTTCTGTTAAGCCTGGCATTACCTGAAGCGAAAAATAAGATTGAGATGAAATTTTTTGAAATTGAATCAGCCTTATTGAATCATCAGATTGATATGGGTGTGATCATCCATGAAAATCGATTTACTTACCAAGAAAAAGGTCTGAAAAAGATTATCGATTTAGGTGAATTTTGGGAAGATTTGACGCAAGGACCAATTCCCTTGGGTGGCATTATGGTTAAAAGAAAGCTTCCTGAAAATGTAAAACAAAAAATAAACCGCATCATTAAACGAAGTGTTCAATATGCTTTTGATCATCCGGAATCAGGAATGGATTTTATCTGCTCACTTTCGCAGGAAATGAGTAAGGAGGTGATCAACAAACACATTGAACTTTATGTCAATAAATTTTCAATTGATTTAGGTGAAGTGGGGAGAAATGCCGTTCAAACTTTCTTTGAGCAAGCACACAAACTAGGAATCATCCCCGAAACGAAACAAAACTTATTCTTATAATTGTACAAATAGAATTAATCATTTAGCATGATCATTATTACAGGCGCAGCAGGATTTATAGGAAGTTGTTTGGTTCAAAAACTAAACGACGAAGGTTTTTATGATCTGGTGCTGGTCGATGATTTTTCTAGTGAAAAGAAGAATAAAAATTTTGAAGGTAAGCGCTATTCCAAACAGGTAGAACGAGAGGTTTTTGCTGATTGGCTAATTGAAAATCAACTTCACGTGCAATTCGTATTTCATATTGGTGCGCGTACGGATACTTCAGAAATGGACAAGCAATTATTCAATCTTCTGAACCTGGATTATACCAAGGCTATCTGGAATATCTGCACTGAATTTGGACTTCCTTTCGTTTATGCCTCTTCGGCCGCTACTTACGGATTAGGTGAACAGGGATATGATGATGATGAATCAAAGATTCCAATGCTGAAACCCCTGAATCCTTACGGCGACTCTAAAAATGATTTCGATAACTGGGCTTTAAAGCAGGAAAAGAAACCATATTTCTGGGCAGGATTGAAGTTTTTCAATGTGTATGGCCCCAATGAAAATCATAAGGGAAGAATGGCCTCCGTGATATTTCATACCTTCAATCAGATCCGCGAAACAGGTTCCATGAAATTATTTCAATCGCATAATCCAGAATTTAAGGATGGTGAACAGATGCGTGATTTTGTATATATCAAAGACCTAGTCAACGTCTTATATTTTATGATGCACCACCGTAAAGATTCTGGGATTTACAATCTCGGAACCGGCAAGGCAAGAACCTTTCTTGACCTGGCAATTGGAACTTTCAGGGCTCTAGATAAAGAGCCATCTATTTCTTTTGTGCCAACTCCTATAGATATTCGTGAAAAATACCAGTACTTCACTGAAGCCAACATGAAAAAACTCCGTTCTATTGGTTATAGCCAGGATTTTTACAGTCTAGAAGATGGTATTAAAGATTACGTGAAAAATTATCTGGTACCTGGGAGGTTTTTATAATCTACAAATCATCCCTCAAATTGATTGAATTCTTCACACTCAGTGTGGATGAAATAGCAGAAGCAATCACAGAAACAAGCAATACGGTTCCAAATACAAGAACAAAATCACTCAGCTTGATGCCAACCGGATAAGTATCGATCATCAGATTTACACCCGACATGGCAATAAACCCAAAATGTTGCTGAAGAAGGATAAAGATTAATCCGGCAAACATCCCAAGAATACATCCTAGCATGGAAATCATCATTCCTTCAATGAAGAAAATACCCCTGATCAAAGATTTATCTGCCCCCAGGCTGGTTAAAATGGCAATATCTTTTCGTTTATCGATAACCAGCATGGTTAAGGATCCAATAATATTAAAGATTGCGATGATCAAAACAAATGTAAGGATCAGGAAGATGGCCCACTTTTCGGAATTCAGAATTTTATACAATAATTCGTTTTGCTGGCTGCGGTTCTTGACCAGAAATTCCTTTCCTAAAGATTCTTTAATCTCAGTCTGAAAGTCATCAATAACAACATTCTTAGCAGCATTTATCTCGATGTAGGATACAAGTTTATTCTCGCCAAGCAATTGGCGCGCAAAACGTATGGGAACGATCATCGTATTATCAAATTCCTGCTGAACCGCAAAAACACCAGATGGATAAATGGAACGTACATTGAACTCATCGGCAGGATTCAAAGAGTTTAAAGCACCTTTTCTGGGCGAATAAACATCGAGACTTTGAAATTCATTATTCAGGTTAATGGACAGAAGATTTTGTAAAGAATAACCTATCACCGCCATATCCTGACCCCTAGACCACAAGGTAAAGCTTCCACTAGAGATGACCGAATCCAGACCACTTTTATTTTTCATAAAACCCTCGCTAACACCCTTTACCAGGGCAATAGACTGGCTTTCACCATAGCGCACCAAAGCCTTTTCCTGTAATACTTCAGTATAGTTTATAATACGTTTATCGTTTTTCAAAGTCATGAAATACGTATTTCCAGGATCAAATGTTTTTCCTTTAAGGGCTTCGATGCGGAGTTCCGGGCTAAACGTATTGTACATAGAAAGCACAATGTTTTCAAAACCATTAAATACTGAAAGAATAATGATAAGAGCAGCACTTCCTACAAAAACGCCAAGCATGGAGATGCCTGAAATAAAATTGATCGCATTGACCGATTTCTTTGAAAACAGATACCTTTTGGCGATATAATAGGAGGTGTTCAAATTATCTGTCTATAGTAACGTTGCATCAGCTAAGGAAAGGATTATGCTGCTTCTCAAATCCGATACTGGTTGATGGCCCATGCCCCGGATAAACCCTGCAATTATCTGGTAAAACAAATAATTTTTCACGGATATTGGCAATCAGTAGATCATGATTGCCTCCTGGAAGGTCAGTTCGTCCAATACTTCTATAAAACAACACATCGCCGCCAATCAAAAAGCAGTCTTTTACATTATAAAAACATAAATGAGCAGGCGAATGACCGGGCGAAAATATCAATTCAAGCTCAGATTCGCCGAATTTAACCTTGCCGCTTTCGGGTAAAAAAACTTCAGGAAGGGGTGAAACTTCATAGCGAATTCCCATTTGAGGTGCATACGATACAACCGAATTCAGAACAATTTCTTCTCCCTTATGAAATTGGGGCAATAGTCCGTAGGTATCAAAAACGAATTTGTTACCCAAAACATGATCTATATGGCAATGTGTGTTCAGAAGTAAAACTGGCTTCAGCTTATTGTCAGAAATAAATTTCAAAAATTCATTTTGCTCATCACCTGTATACATTCCGGGATCAATGATCACACATTCCGATGTTTCGTCGAAAAGAATATAGGTGTTCTCCTGATAAGGATTAAATGCGAATGACTTAATTTGGATCATAATTACAAAAGTACCAAATTCAACCCATTCCGATACAGAATATTAGTCTAGGCATTTTCAGCATGCTGTATCTTAATCAGTTTATTGATGAATTTGCCCGACTCAGGCGGTAGATCATTAAGGCTGCTCTCTGTACAAGGATAGGCAACTCCTTTAGGTCGACCACTTCACCCGGCTTATGTGCTCCGCCTCCTGAAGCACCCATTCCATCCAAGCAATCTACATATTTGGCAATATCAGAAATATCCCCTGCTCCACGAGCTCCAGGATCACCTGCCAGAGTTGCACCGATACCCATATCACGGGAAATCTTATCCACATAGTTAACCAGTCTGTAATTACCTTCTGTTGGTTCCATAGCTGGAAGCCCATCGGTAAACGTAATAGTAGAACTGGTACCATTCAGATGTTGAGCAGTAATAGCTTTCATTTTCTCTCTTGCCTTATCACGCTGTACTTCTGAAATGAAGCGTAAATCTCCGGCAACATAAGCGGCAGGAGAAATGATATTAGTTTTCCCTATTGCCTCTACTTTGGCATTGGCATTATCAACTCTAATCTCAGATCCGGCGCTCATCAAACCCGGATTAAAAGTCAGATACTTTTCATCTTTTAGCTGAGTACGGAATTCATTGATAATCCTGGCAGCCTCGTAAATAGCGCCATATCCTGCACTCTGACTAAAAATTCCTGCAGAATGGCCAGTTTTAGCAATTACATTCAGAACCCAGCCCCCAATTCCGCGACGTGCAACAGCCACAGTATTTAAGCCCTGAGCACCTTCAAAACCAAGGGCTATCTCAGTAGTACGGGCACGTTCAATAAAATCTTTCCTGGCTACAGCATGCGGCGAACCTGAACTTTCCTCGTCGCCGGTAAAGTAGGCTATGATCTGGGTATTATCTAATAGTTTGAGAGAATGAAGAGCTTTTAATGCTGAAATCATGACCATGTTACCCCCCTTCATATCATTCACTCCTTGACCGGTAGCAGTAGAATCATTTAATTTTGTGTAGGGGCTAAACGCCATATCTAGCTCAAAAACAGTATCCAGATGCCCGATCAAAAAAAGGCGTTTTCCTTGTGAACCTTTTCGGGTAGCTACCAAATGCCCAGCACGGCGCAACGAATCAGGCAGATTGACCCATTCCGTAGTAAATCCTAGTTTATCAAGTTCCCTACGGTATATAGCACCCACCTTTTTAACACCCTCTGTATTCAAAGTTCCGCTATTAATATTAACAGATTCGATCAGCAATTCTTCTGACTCTCCAAAATGAGCTTTGATATAATCAATAATCCTTTTTTCATCTTGGCTCAGCTGTGCTTGAGTATTGGAATGTATAAGTAATAGCAATAAGAAGGTGTAAATTATTTTCATGGATTTTTCGATTTGAATGTCAAATGAAATGTTTATTTGTAGGTTATAAGTTTCGAGAATTATGATTTGAATATAAGAAAACATACTCTCAAAAGGATTGCATCGCGCCTAAAAAAATAAATTTCAAGCTAACTCTTATATGTCATCCCGAAACCTGCCCTTCAGCAGGTGAGGGACCTTCGTGAAACCAACGCAAATTGAATTAATTTAATAAGAGAACACGCGACACGCGTGCACTAGCGGAATTTAATATATTAAAATCAAGGTTATTGATTTTTCCATTTAAACGTTTTGATCATCTGATCAACATCTTTTTTAATAAAATCTAGTACTGGCTGTATGGAATCAAGTCGTGGTTGTTCATTAAAATACAGGGCTCCACGCAGATAGTTTTTAGTGCTATCTGTCAAAAAGAACTGCACAGACGATGCGGTATTGCCATCAATTGAATAATAAATACCATAAATCTTCTTTTCAGGGTATGATATCATGGCTTCATCAATTGCCGTTGCTTTTACCGTATGTTTAAATGCAAATGTTCGGGCATCTTCTACTAGCTGATTGAACTGTTCTCTTGTAGAAAAAGATTGATAACTTAAATGAATTCGACCATTAAACTGAGGATAATGTACATCTATCCAACACGGTTTTGCTTCTTTGTCATTATCAGGCAGAATCTGTGCATAAATCGGGAAATCAAAACTATAGGGGCAATCACCTGAATACACCTGATACTTCTTTTGAGGAAGATCAATTCTAAAATAGGAACGTGGTTTAGGAGAGTAATCGCCAGCACAAGAGTTAAAAAGAATACAGATACTAAAAAGGCTCAATAAAAAATTCCTGTTCATCAGCTATTCCATATTTCCCAAGACTTTTCAGCCTGCAGATGAAGCATTTCCAAACCGTTCTTTATACCGGCGCCCCTGGCTTTTCCTCGTTTGAGGAACTCGGTTTCTGCCGGATTATAAACCAGGTCATATAATAAATGCTTGCCTGAAATAAATTCATATGGAATATCAGGACATTCATCAATATTTGGTGAAGTTCCTACCGGACTCGTATTGATGATTAATAAATAATCGTGCAGAATATGTTCACTTAGTTTTTTATAAGTTAACTGCTTACCAACAGCACGCCTAGAAACTTTTTTATATGCAATACCTAATTTTTTAAGCACATAGGCAACCGCTCTGGATGCTCCACCAGTACCGAGAATCAATGCTTTATGATGATGCTTTTTCAATAAAGGCTTTAAGGATTCTTCAAAAGCGTAGGCATCTGTATTATAACCTTCAAGCCTAACCTGCATAGACGAAAGTTCACCATTGAAGAAAGCCTCTACCGGCTGATGGTTAACTATCTTTATACAATTTACTGCATCTATTTCTTTGGCAGCAGGGTCAACTTTATCAAGATAGAACATCACTCCAATTTTATGTGGTACTGTCACATTCAAACCACAGAGATCTGGAATACTGTTGATCAGCTCGGGCAGATCACTTAAATTAGGTAAAGGATAAAGTTCATACTGATAGCTATCCAATCCATCTCTTAAGAACTTTTCAGTAAAGTATTTTTTGGAAAAAGAATGAGTTAGTGGATATCCGATTAGGCCATATTTCTTCATGACAATTATTAAAACTTATAGTTTAGAAATAAAGAACAAAGATGTTTATTTAACTTCCATATCTAGAAAATGATCGAAAGTATCGCTTCTTAGTCCCAAACGCAAAGTTTCAACAGGAATTACATCAGCCGGAGCTATATTCCCAAGATTAATATTGGTACCTATCAATTTAATGAACCATACTTGTTGTGCCTTTTGAGGTGCTTCCCATATAATGCTTTCGGCGGGTATCTGAGTTAATATCTCATCAACCAAACCCTGTCTAACTTCTCCTGAATCTCTGTATAAACCAACATTGCCACTTTCACGTGCTTCAGCTATAACTTTCCATGACCCTGCTTCAATCTCAGCCTTCATTAAACTAATCCATTTATAGGGAGCAAAGATCTTGGCAGCATCTTTCGATCCTACTTCAGATATAACAGTAACCTGATCACTTAGTTTTCGGATGTACTCACATTTTTCATCATGAGGAATGGTGATAGATCCATCAGATACTTCAGCAAACTTCATATCGTACTTATCTAGGATCTTTCGGTAATCATCAAACTGATTTCTAATGATAAAAGCTTCAAACAAAGTTCCTCCGAAATACACAGGAATCTGTGCATCACGATATACTTTTAATTTATTCTCAAGATTAGGGGTTACAAATGAAGTTGACCAGCCTAATTTAACAATATCAGTATGCGGACCAGCAACTTCCAAAAAATCTTCTATTTGACGAACACTAAGACCCTTATCCATAACCATTGTAAGACCATTAACACGTGGTTTTTGTGTACGATCAGGGATATTTTTTAAAGTATAATTCATTCTATTTTATTGGTTTTGAATAATTGGTTAAGCCTTAGAATAAACGTTTATTTTTAAAAGAAGGCCCATTAAATTTTGGGCAAATTTCCAAAAAAAAATCAATACCAGAAGCCTCAATTATTATATTAGTCCTTTAACGGGTATACCGATTAATAATATCAACAATAACCTTGTTTTCGTGCAGCTGAGGCAGATATTCAAAAAGAATATGGTGCTTCGCCGGATCAGAATTTAGTGCAGTTTCTAGATAGATGAGTGCTTCGCCGAACTGATGTGCAGCAAAAAGGTAGGCAACCATCCTGTAATACAGTTCGGCTGAGTCTGGATTGTTTTTTATTCCTTCAGAAATAATTTCTATAGCAGCAGTCAATTTATCCTGCTCAAATAATATAGATGAATAGTCAAGCCATGCTTCAATATCTACCGGATTAAGCTCCAGAACTTTTTCGTATGCCTTTTCAGATTCGTCGAGCTGTTTTAGTTTATACTGAGCATCAGCAATGGCGAACCAGTAATCTGCATTTTTATCATCTAGGTCAAGTGCCTTTCTATAAAAATAAAGTGATTCGAAATACCTATCCTCAAAATCAAGAGTTACCCCAATACCAAACCAAGCATCTGATTGTAAAGGGTCAAGCTTAACTGCCTTTTTATAATAAGAACGTGCTTCATCCATCTGTTCCAGCTTTTCGTAACATTCACCGATAGCTGTATAGGTATCTCCGCTTGGCGGTTCATATTCAAAGGTATGCTTGTAAACATCAATGGCTTCAGAATAACGATCCAAATTAACCAGTGCATTTCCTTTATTAAAATAAGCTGAAGCAAAATTGTCTTTGATCAAAATAGCATAATCATATGCATCAATTGACTTTTCATATAAGTCCATCTTATTGAAGGCGTTCCCTAAATTATACCATGCAGCATAAGAATACGGCTCATTATCAATGTATTGCTCATAAAATTTTATGCTTTCTTCTTGCTTATCTAGCACATCATAACAAAATGCAAGTTCATAAAGTGCATCCTGATTTTCCATGTTCTGCTCTAAGCATTGCTTCAAATAGCCAACTGCATTCTCATAATCACCCATACTTTGATATACATAGGCTATATGCAACAATATCTCGTCAGTACTTTCTGCAAGTTCTAATGCTTTTTCATAATTATCAAGAGCATCCTGATTACGCTCCATCCCTTCGTAAATATTACCTCTGATGGTGTAAATATCCGCATCAGAAGGCTCCAAGGTTTCGGCTTTATTTAAAGAATCAAATGCCTTATCGAACTGGCTGGTTGCTAAATATAACTGTGCCTGCTTGATAGAGAAGACGGCAGCAAATGGATGCTGATTTATTGCATACTCTACAACCTGCAATGCCTTAATCGGATCATTCTTTTCAACGTAGTATTCAATAATACTTTCAAATGCCTGAGCATCAAAAAAGTACTGATCCTGATTGCGGATCATCTCTTCATATCTTTCAACCGAAAACCTGGGATCTTCGGAAAAATCAAACTCAAAATCTTCTTCCATCCTAAAATAATGCCATTAAGAATGTTCCCCCTCTATATTGCCCAAAGAACAATATATTCTATTGCAATCAATTTAAGGCAAATAGCTTATTATTTAGTTTTTATTTTTCCACATCCTGACAATTAATAGCTAACAGGCTGAAAATAAATATTAAATAGTGTTGTTTGAAAAAACGTTACGTGTTTATCCTTTTGAAAGCCCTTAGGGGAAATGCTTAACTTTACAAAAATACGAAATTTTATGCAAATAGATATCATTCCTACATTACAGAATCTTGGAATACAGCATATTAATCTGTCATGCAGTACGGGTAAGCAGTGGAGCAGTAGCAACACCCAACAGCGTACTGTCATAGTTTCACCTGTCGATGGAAAAGAAATTGCGAGTGTAAATTTTGCGAACGCTGAAGATTTTCAAAATACACTTGCTACAGCAGAAGCTGCTTTTAAAATATGGAGAACCTGGCCCGCTCCAAAAAGGGGTGAAATCATCCGGCAACTTGGTGATGCCCTTCGGCAAAATAAAGAAGATCTGGGTAAGCTGGTTAGTTATGAGATGGGTAAAAGCCTACAGGAAGGCTATGGCGAGGTACAAGAAATGATCGACATCTGCGATTTTGCACTTGGATTATCGCGTCAACTATATGGCCTGACCATGCATTCTGAGCGAGCGGCGCACCGCATGTATGAGCAATGGCATCCAATGGGGGTTGTTGGAATTATTTCAGCGTTCAACTTTCCAGTGGCGGTTTGGGCATGGAATGCAAGTCTTGCACTTGTTTGCGGCAACGTTTGTATTTGGAAACCGTCCGAAAAAACTCCACTAACTGCCATTGCCTGTCAGTATATCATCCAAAAAGTGTTTGAGGCTAATGAGGTTCCTGAAGGCACTTCGTGCCTGATCCTTGGCGATCATAAAATTGGAGAGCTGATGAGCCATGATAAACGTATCGCGCTATTATCGGCAACCGGATCAACCCGTATGGGGAAAGCTGTAGGCGCAGCAGTGGGAGCCCGTTTAGGGCGTAGTTTATTGGAACTTGGAGGAAACAATGCGATCATTATATCCAAAGATGCCGACTTAGAAATGTCGCTAGTTGGGGCGGTATTCGGGGCGGTTGGAACTGCCGGACAAAGGTGTACATCTACACGAAGGCTGCTCATTCACGAAAGTATTTATGATGCCTTCAAAGATAAACTTATAAAGGCTTACGGACAATTAAAAATTGGAAATCCGCTGGATGAGAATAATCATGTTGGTCCGCTTATCGATCAAGATGCGGTTAAAAGCTACCTAAGCTCGATTGAAAAATGCAAAGAAGAAGGTGGCAATTTTATAGTTGAAGGCGCAGTACTTAAAGGTGTAGGTTACGAATCAGGATGCTATGTTAAGCCATGTATCGCAGAAGCTAAAAATGATTTTCAGATTGTGCAGCATGAAACTTTTGCGCCCATTCTTTACTTGATGAAATACAAAACGCTCGATGAAGCCATAGCAATGCAAAACGATGTTCCTCAAGGACTTTCATCAGCTATTATGACGCTGAACCTGCGTGAAGCAGAGCAATTCTTAGCCTATGCCGGATCAGATTGTGGTATTGCAAATGTAAATATCGGGACTTCAGGAGCAGAAATTGGCGGTGCATTTGGCGGCGAGAAAGATACAGGTGGCGGGCGAGAATCTGGATCTGATGCATGGAAAGCTTATATGCGTCGTCAAACGAATACGATTAACTATTCAGATAAATTACCACTAGCGCAGGGGATTAAATTTGATCTTTAAGCCAGGCAAATAGCAGAAATTTTAAACCTTACTTTATTTTAATGAGGGCATCGCCATTGGCTGAGATCAATTTCTTTTGATCATTATAGTTCAGGTTATTCCAGAGAATTTCTATAGCTATACCCTCTAATTCAAGATTCTGAGAAAGTAATTTCCTTGAAACAGACACTGTCTGTCCATTTGCAAGAGGCTCCTGCTTTTTGAATTCCGCATCAAGCTTGTTGATCAGGGTATCCAAATAAAAATAGTTGACTTCTGATCCATATTCAACCTTAAATCTGTTTTGATTCTGAACCTGTGAGATAAGTAGCCTGGAATTATTGATCATGCTTTTTGCTGAGTCAGGATATTGACTTACCTGAATCATAAAATCAGCCTTGCTCAATGGTTTAAGCTCAATATTTTCAGCTTCAAACAAATTGGTCCCTAAATCAAGTTTAGCACCTGCAAGATCATATGAATTGAGCTTGAGTTGCTTATAAAGCCAATCCTTTTGATTACTTCTTAATTCCCAGGTATTGATCCTTATATTTTTATTCTCTGATCTGTTCAAGGCATGTAATGAATCATCCACACCATTAATATTCTGATCAAGCACCAAATTAAAACTCTTTAAACCATGATTATCAACCAAGTAATTCACAATATTGACCATCCTGAGCATATCCTCTTTAACAGGAATACGAGTTAAGGCTTTGATCTTACCATCATCAGCAGAGTCGTATTTCTCAAATAAGTGGATAAGTTCACTAAGCTGTGAACGCTTTGATGTTTGAAAAGCGCCCTGTGGTCCGTAGACTGATAAGACTGTCAGAATACAAAGACTTAAGGGAATGATGGTAATATTATGGCTTTTTGAAATCAGAAAATAGGCAGTTATAAAAATCAACCACCCTGATAGAACCATTAAAAAGTAACGTTCTTCTGTAATACCATAATCAATTATTCTGGCAAGAATTGCCCAGATCAATAATGCAATTAACGGGATGAGAACATAATAAAAGCTCTGACTAAATTTCTTCAGCCATTTATTCTCATCCAGATTCCGTACTGGATAGATCAGTAATAATGACAAAATTCCGAATACCGCATATCCTAAAATCAGATTTGCAACCAGGCCCTTTGGAAGTTCCCATTCTATGAGGATCTTAGCCTCATAGGCCAATAAAATTAGAGAATAAACTGTAGCTAGCGGTATAAGTACATATTGAGTAAAGACTTTTAAACCAATGGGATAACTTTTATCTTCTTCAAGTATAAAAAGGTTTTCAGGTACACCTGACAGAAAAAATATCGTTTGAAACATTCCCACTGTCCAGATCCACAGAATGACGAATGTGTCCCAGTCAAAATTGAAATTGAATAGAAAGTTCATCGATCCAATGGCTGCTGAAAGTCCAAGGAATAGTACGGCACTGTACAGGCCTCCGGTTAAAAACCGAAGGAAAATTGTTTTGTTAAACACCCAGAAAGCATGGATAAATCCTGAACGGGCGTAAGCAGAAAATGAAACAAGAAGATGGGATGAAAGTGCCAGCAACAAGAATTTTAGAATATCCGATTCCTGCATTACAGGATCAAGCAGGAAAAATAAGCCGGTACATAATGCTATAACCACTAACCTTAACACGTACTTTAAGGTGTTTTTGATTGCCCGGCTCTCCGAAAATAATGTGGCAGACAAGGATAAAGAAAGGCCAAGAACTGAAACTAGGATCAACTTTATTAAATAGCTTTCTGCATTATGGTTGATATCAACAATTTCAATAGTGATCGTGGCAGACAACGTACCTGTCAGGGCAAACAGTATTTCGAGCGGGAAACGGAAAATGGCCTTTTTAAATGATTGAATAAGAGCCTCTAAGGATGGGTATTTCATAAACAGTCTTTATTAAATATACAGAAATTAGATTGATCTTAGCTTACCAGAAGCTTATACCCTTTACCATGCACATTGATAATTTCAACTCTTGGGTCTGCTTTTAAATACTTACGCAATTTGCTTAGAAACACGTCCATACTGCGGCCATTGAAATAATTATCATCATGCCAAATAGATAATAAAGCCTCTTCTCTAGTTAAAACCTCATTTTTTTTCAGGCATAATAATCGAAGAAGTTCGGCCTCTTTGGTTGATACCTTTTGCTGGGCTTCTCCATTGGTTATTAGCTGAGCAGTATAATCGAACTTATAATTTCCAATCTCGAATTTTGAAGGAATATCAGAAGCTTCGGTCTTACCCGGCTCTGCTACTCTCTTCAGCAAGGCATTTATTCGCAAAAGTAGCTCCTCGATCCGGAATGGCTTAGTGATATAATCATCGCCTCCCAGATTATACGCTTCAGCCTTATCTTCTAACATGGCCTTTGCGGTTGCAAATATGATTGGAATACCAGGGTTTATACTGCGTATTTCTTTGCCTAGCGTAAACCCATCCTTTTTAGGCATCATCACATCAAAAATACAGATATCAAAATGCTCTCTGGTGAACGCACGCGAAGCCTCTTCTCCATCCTGACAAAGTACCACCTCAAATTTTCCCTTCAACTGAAGGTAATCTTGTAAAAGCATACCCAGATTCGGGTCATCTTCGGCTAATAAAATTCTTTTCATATGGAAATCCCAGAAAGGGAAAAACTAATTTGTTATTATTAATTAAGGGCAAACCTAGGCTCCTAATTTGAGAGGTAAACTGATCTCAAACTCAGACCCCATATCTTTCTCACTTTTTACCTTAATTGTTCCATTCAGGCGCTTAACTATATTATTCACATAGCTCAAGCCCAAGCCAAATCCCTTTACATCATGCAGATTGCCTGTTGGGATGCGGTAAAACTGATCAAATATTTTTGAAAGCTGATCCTTGCTCATTCCTATCCCTTGATCAGCCACCCTGATGATCAGATTCTTACCTAAGCTAAAGGTACTAATCTTTATTTGTGGATTCGACGGACTGTATTTGTTAGCGTTATCAAGTAAGTTAAAGATCACATTTGATAAATGGAGCTCATCGCCCATTACTATAGCCTGCTGTGCGCTCAAATCAAGTTCAATACTTGCATTACGTTTTTGAAGCTGCAAAGACATGCTGTCAACTATAGCGGCCAAAAGATCATTCATCTCAACTTCTTTATGCTCCAATTTTAGATCACCTTTTTCAATTTTAGCGATATTCAACACGCGTTCAATATGACTTCCCAAGCGAACGTTTTCATCATAAATTATATTGGCAAGCCGGTCTATACTTCTTTTATCTGATGCAAGTTCAGGATCTTTCAATGCTTCACTAGCGATCATAATAGTTGCCACTGGAGTTTTAAACTCATGAGTCATATTATTGATGAAATCAGTTTTCATTTCAGAGATCTTTTTCTGCATCAGGATAGAGTGTATAGTATAACCGAAGCTAAAGATCAGTACTAGTAGTAAGCTTCCTGAAAGCCCCATCATGGCGGTCAGGTTTGAAAGAATAATATTGTTCTTATCAGGGAAAGTAATGGTCAGCATTCCTGAATCACGAATCATATCTTTTGGAAAAAGAGGAGTCTCGTAGCTATTGGCAGGTAAAAATTCCGCACGATTAGAAGCACGCGTAAAAATAACAGAATCGCGCTTAGCCGATGTTACCTTATATTCAAATTCACTGAAAATTGAAAGATTTCTCAATTCGGCACGAAGCATTGAATCAAGTGTTTGTGGATGTACCCGTTTGTTCAGAGGAACATTAACTTCCCGGTATTCCTGATATAGATCCTTGAATACTTCTTCTTTATTAGTATTTCCTTCTGCAAAATATTGCTTCACTTTCTGTACCGTATTGTCTTTTTCAGAACCAGATTCATTCCTTACTAAATTTTTCATTCGTGGCCTGGGAATAGTCCGTAAAAAAGTGCCCTCAATAGGATCGAAAACGATATACTGAGTAACAGAATCTGGTAAAACAGTATTTGAGGGCGGTGAATTCGCATTAAAAGCTCTTGTAATAGTTCTTTGGGTTTGTTCATGGATCTGTCCAAAGGCATCTTCCACCTGAAATACATCTACCTGAAAATTATATTTAAGATCCTTCAAATCCGACTGGCTTACCACATCATTAAACGAAAGTATATTAGGATAACGTGCTCGGAGTATGCTGTCTCTTAACCGAAAAATACTGTCGGCCGCCCTTTGCTGTGTTAACAAATAATTAGCATCCGAAAGCCTTGGACTTCGCTTTCGAATTTTTCGGGGTCTTTTAGGTACCGATACAAATCGGGGTATAACGTCAGAACTTACGGGTTTTGGAAGGGCAATAAATGCAGCTTTTTTTTCTAAAAAACTGTTCGCATCTCTTTTAGCCAGTCGATCAACTACATTATTGAGAGCTTCATGAACCGATTGATCAAATAAACGCGATTGTAACTGATAAGATTGCCTGAAAAAGTACCATTGCATGCCCATTACTCCGAGCAAGGCAATTGCCATTAATCCGATAATCAAACTGATACTTTTTCTTTTCATGCCATCACAAAAATACGCAACATGCTCTATGTCAATTTACTTTTAACATATTTTAACAAAGCATTAACAAAATCATAAAAATCAAGTCTATAGTTTTGTCTAAAGAAATTGTTTAATTCAAATTAATTTCATTTAACAGCTTTAATTATATTTATACATATTAAAAATTAATCAAAAATGAAAAAGTATATCCTTAATCCTCATCTGCTTCTAATGGCATTTTTCGCCCTAATCATGATCAGTTCTGGATCATCAGTTAAAGCGCAGCAAGAGAAAAGAGTGATCAGAAGTATTGTTATAAGCAATGGTGATACCATTATCAATGGCAAAAAGCTAAGTGAAGTAGATAAACAAGAACGCATCCGTCTAAGAAAAGAATTCACTGAGATGGAGAGCAATACTAAAGGCCTTGAAGGGAATACTGAAAGTCGGGTTATTATTCGGAAAAGGACTAGTAAAGAGGCGCCTATATTAAATTGGAATAATGAAAATCCAAAAGAATTTGAACTCAGAGTAGAAAAAAATATACCGGGCGATATCCAAATGTTTGAATTCGAAGGAGATGATCTCAATGTTGACACATTGGTGAATGGATTTATATTTAAAGGTACAGGCTTGGATAGTAATTTGAGGAAACGCATCATAACCATGAACAGAAATTTTAATGGACCTGGCATGAGTGGACCAAATACTCCACCAATGGCTTTTGAACGACGCATGATGCCAGGAGCAGCAGAAAGAAAAAATTCATCATCCTTTAATTACAATCAAGTAGATAAAGATGGCATCTCTAGCAGAATGAATCTGCGCATAAGTGACGCAGAAAAAGACCCATTAAAGAAGATCATGGGCAGTGAAAGCATGACAACCGAATTGAATGTGGAAGACCTTACGCTTTTCCCTAATTTTTCTACTGGCAAACTCGGACTTTCATTCAATATGGAAAGTCGCGGTGTAGTAAAAGTAAAAGTCTTAGACAGTCAGCTGAATCAGGTTTATGCCGATGAAGCCGCCAATTTTTCTGGAAATTATATGAAGCAAATCAGTTTGCCTAAAAATGGCATTTACTACATCAGCATCAAACAGAATGCTGGATGGTATGTCAAAAAACTGATTAAAAATTAATGGTTTATTGAGAAACAGAAAGCCCCGTCCTTAATCAGGAACGGGGCTTTTTAATTTAAGTATCTTCCTAATTAGAATGGCAGATCATCATCTTCTGGAGCTGCACTGATATCTACCGGAGTAGCATATTCAGGAGCAGCAGAAGCACTTTCAGCTGCGCCAAGCGGTGTTAATCTCCAAACAGAAAGGGTATTAAAATAAGAGGTCTTACCTGTTTTATCTGTCCACGGACGCCCGCGAAGATTGAAAAACAATTCAACATTGTCGCCAACTTTAATATTGTCGAACAAATTTACCTTATCCTGCACTGCTTCAAACTTCACATATTCCGGATAGGTAGGATTCTCTGCGTATTCCAGTATAAGCTCACGTTTTTTGAACTTTTCACTCACGGTAATTACCTGTGAGATTTCATGTACTTTTCCTTTAACTTCCATTGTATTTATCTATTTATGAACAAACTCAATTTTTTAATTCCTGAAGCTGATCAGGAAAGTATGCAACACAAAACTGTTGTCGAATACACTTTGTAAAAGTATAAAATTCAGGCAGTTTTTAATTGTTAACTTCGCAAATTATTATGCAAGTTTTCCACACAAAAAGCAAGATCATCATTACCTGCAATAATCGCCTTTCAGCGTATCTGCAGCAGGAAGTTGAAGCCCTAGGTTATAAAATAATCAGGACATTCTCTACCGGCCTTGAACTGGAAGGCACTTTGAATGATTGCATCCCATTAAATCTTAACCTGCGCTGTGCCAGTCAGGTTTTATATTCAGTAAAGGCCTTCACAGCCGAAAACCCGGCTCGGCTTTACAAAGAGTTGCTTGATATTGCATGGGAAGAACTCATCGATTTTACCGGATATTTCTCGGTTAGCTCTACTGTGGATAACGAAACAATCACCACTCCACTTTTTGCAAACTTAAAAGTGAAAGATGCAATTGTTGATCGCATCAAAGAAAAAAAAGAGATTAGGCCAAATACCGGGCCCGAAGCAAATAAAGCAGTGATCCATCTGTACTGGAAAGAGAATGATGCAGAAATATTTATTGATACCTCTGGCGAAACGCTTGCCAAACATGGATACCGGAAAATTCCGGGAAAAGCGCCAATGCTTGAAGCCTTGGCAGCAGGCACAATCATGGCAACGGGGTGGGATAAAAAGAGTTCTTTCGTTGTACCCATGTGCGGATCTGGCACACTTGCAATTGAGGCAGCATTACTTGCCTGCGATAAAACCCCTGGCTTGTTCCGTATGAATTATAGCTTTATGCATATTATTGGATATGAAGAAGAAGTGTTCTTTACTGAAAGACGCAAATTAAAGGATCAGGCTAAACGTGAAATCGATTTCAAAATCGTAGCAACTGATATTTCTGAAGATGCAATTGATATTTCCATAAAAAATGCACGTACTGCAGGTGTTGATCACTTAATTGATTTTTCTGTTTGTGATTTCGCAGATACCGAAGTTCCTGAAGAATCTGGTGTGGTCATGTTCAATCCGGAATATGGAGAAAGACTGGGGGTTCATTCAAAATTGGAAGCAACCTATAAACGAATCGGTGATTTTATGAAGCAGAAATGTAAAGGTTATCGCGGTTATATTTTTACAGGGAACCCTGATCTGGCAAAAAAGATCGGACTCCGAGCTGATCGAAGGATCGAATTCTATAATGGTAAGCTGGACTGCAGATTATTGGAATATGAATTATATGAAGGTAGCAAAAGAGAACCAAAACCTGCAGAATAGGAATATTATTAGTCAAACTGTACAGTTTGTTAAACAAACTCTGCAAGGTGCAGAAAGTGGACATGACTGGTGGCATATTCAGCGCGTATGGAACAATGCGATCCTAATCTCAAAGACAGAGCAGGCAGACACCTTTATAATCGAACTTGCTGCACTGCTTCATGATATTGCAGATAGTAAGTTCCATGATGGGGATGAAGAAATCGGCCCACAGCGGGCAGGAGAATTTCTAAAATCAATAGGACTAGAAGAAAAAATCATCATTCATATTCAGCAGATTATACGGAATATGTCATTCAAAGCAAGCCTAGGCCAGATCAATTTCCATTCCAAAGAAATGGAAGTGGTTCAGGATGCAGATCGCCTAGATGCTATTGGGGCAATAGGAATTGCAAGGGCATTTACTTATGGTGGATTCAAAAATAGAGAATTATACAATCCAGATATTCCTCCTGCACTAACTATGAGTAAAGAGGAATATAAAAAATCGGATGCCCCAACCATTAATCACTTTTACGAAAAACTGCTGTTGTTAAAAGATAAAATGAATACAGAAACAGGCCTAAGAATCGCAGAAGAGCGGCATCAGTTTATGCTAACATACCTTGAACAATTTTATAATGAATGGAATGGAGAACACTAATAGCTTTAACTATTTTGCTTATGCAAGCAACTTGAAAAAAAGCACTCTGGAGCAAAAAACGGGAAGTAAAATTCAAAATTTTGTGCAGGGCAGAATACTGGATTACGGCTTTCGCTTTAATTTTAAAAATGCAGAAGGCACTGCAAGAGCTAATATCATTGTTTCAGAATCTGAAGATGTATTTGGTGCTATATATGAAATTGAGAATAAATATAAAGAAGCGCTTCTATCTACAGAGCCCGGCTATCGTATAATCAATGTTACTATTGAAACTGAAACGGGTAATGTTCCGGCTTTAACTTTTATTTCTGATCAGGATGATGAAAATATTTATCCAGCAAAAGACTATTTAAAAAGTATTACCGAAGGAGCTAAAGAACATAAACTACCTCAAGAGTACCTTGAGTTTGTAGTTTCCATGTCTAAATAATATTCAATAAACCAAAGTAGATGAGCATCATTATACTACTCAAGAGTGTCATACGCGACATATTCTTAAAGTTTGCCTTAGATGGGTCATGGTAAACAGCAAAAAACCAATTGCTAAACAGAATAAAAACAGGTGAAGCCAAAGCAAGAAAAATCAAAAAATTAGTGCTCATTTCTAATCTGTACCAATAAAAATAAAGCAAAATGGAAGAGAATAAGAACAGCAGTGCAGAGAAATAAAAAGAACCACGGATACCTAAGACAATACTCAGGGTTTTATCGCCCCGATTTGAATCTTCTTTATGCTGATAAACCTGCGTTAGCGGATAAGTAGCCCCAATTAGACAGGAGCAGATCAATCCGGCAAGGATAAAATTCAAATTCCATCCCTCCAGGGTATATAGTCCTGATATTGAAGCATAAGTACTCCAATACACAAAAGCTCCCTGAAAAATAAATACGATCAGAAAACTTAAAAGGGGATACTTTTTAAATCGGAAGGTGGGATGGCTATACATTTTAGAAACTACCCCGTAGAATAATACTGCAAAAAATAAGATCCAACCAACATATAGAGCGAGCAAGAGCGCTAAAATATCAAGAAATAGAGAAAAATTATACAGGCTTTTATCAACTGGTGGCGGTGTTTCTATAAGCGCAATACTGCCTTCATCTTTGTCAAAATAACTGTTATAGCCATTGCTGGCAGGGTAAACCAATAAATGCCAAATAATAAATGTTAAGACTGTATTCTGCAAATTGATCTGCGGTACCTGAGAAAGTGCAAAGAGAAAAACGGGCATCAAAAATACTGAAAACAACATGCGTAAATGCAAAAAAGCGGATGCAGTTGGAAAAAAATTTCTGAAAATATTCATTTACTAAAATAACATTTAATACGTTAATCGGGTGCTCATGAACTATTATCAATTAATTATGGTCTATCTTTTGCTCTTTAAATCCAAAAAGATAAAAATTTAGTATTTTACTGAATTATGAGTAGTTGCATTAGCGCGATTGGTACCGCCAACCCAAAATACCGGATCCCACAGAATGATATCTATAGATTTATGATCAAAGCATTTGGTCTGAATGCTACAAATGCAGCCAGGTTAAAGCAAATCTATGATCATTCTGGAATCGAATACCGGTATTCGGTGATTCCAGATTTTGGGCAAACGCAAAGTCATAAGAATACTTTTTTTGGCAAGACCGAAAACTTTGAACCTTTTCCAGGAACACGCGACCGGCTACAATTATATCAGGATACAGCTTCAGATTTAGCAGCAGAGGCGGTTAACGATTGTTTTTTAGATCATGGCAATGACCTGACGTCAAAGATCACACACCTCATTACCGTAAGCTGTACAGGAATGCATGCTCCAGGCATAGACATTGAACTGGTCGAAAAATTAGGTTTAAATTCGAATGTTGAACGAACCTGTATTAATTTCATGGGTTGTTATGGCTCATTAAATGCGCTTAAAGTAGCTGATTATATTTGTCGTGCTGATCAAGGAGCCAAAGTTCTGATTGTTTCTGTTGAACTATGCACATTACACTTTCAAAAGGCTAGCACCCTAGATAATTGGGTTGCAAATTCATTATTTTCGGATGGTGCTGCAGCGGTAATTGTAGAAAATAGCTTTGAAAGAACGAATAAAAAAAACTTCCTTACCCTTGATACATTTTATTCTGAATTTCTGAAAGAAGCTAAAAATGACATGGGCTGGTATGTTGGCGATGCAGGTTTCGAAATGACACTAACATCAAAAGTATCCAAGCATATTTTAAAACATATTCAATCCATTTCTAATGAATTGCTCCAAAAAGCAAAACTCGAATTCAAAGACATCGGCAAGTTCGCCGTTCATCCGGGAGGTAGAAAAATTCTGGAAGCCGCAGAAAGTGCTTTAGGATTTTCGATGATGGCTAATCGTTTTGGCTACGAAGTTTTAAGAGAATACGGCAATATGTCATCTGCAACGATACTATTTGTTCTAAAAAAATTAATGGTGGACCCTGAGGGAATTTATGGTGAAAATATAATGGGCTTTGCCTTTGGGCCGGGATTAACCGTTGAATCAATGATCTTAAAAAGAAATGGTAATGCCTGATTTCAGACACCGAAGTTCAAAAGATGAAATGATGGATGATTTTTCTCTTGGCCATGAAATCATCGACCCAATCATGGATGAGCTTGAAGTGGTGAACAAACTACTTGGAGGCTATACTGTTTTTTTTAATGCGTTTAAAAAGATTGGAATAAAAGATGGTATGTGTATAAGCGACTGGGGTTGTGGCGGTGGAGACTCGTTGAGAGTAATTGCAAAATGGGCTCGCAAACGCAATTTGAAAATCAGCCTGGTAGGGGTTGATGCTACAGAATCAGCCATAGAATATGCACGAAAAAAATCAACAGATTTTCCGGAGATCTCTTACATTTTGGCCGATGTAATGAGTGAACAACTGCTTACAAATCAATTTGACATCGTTATTTCAAGTCTATTTACACACCATTTTACAGATACAAACTGGATCAGTCTAATTCAAAAGATGGCCGATTGTGCCAGCGCTTATGTAGTGATCAATGACCTCCATAGACATTGGTTTGCCTACCATTCTATAGCCCTGATTACCAGTGTATTTTCAAGGTCTGAAATGGTAAAGCACGATTCAAAACTCTCGGTACTTCGAAGTTTTAAACGGGCAGAAATAAATCAAATGCTCAAAAATGGAGGATTTAATAATTATTCAATCCAATGGATGTGGGCATTCAGATGGCAGGTGTGCATAGCGTGCAATAAACAGATGGAGTCAGGAAATAAAAATCCTGGAATAGAAAGTGAGTGATGTCCTGATTGTTGGCGGTGGCCTGGCAGGTTTGACCTCTGCTATTCTTTTACAGAAAAATGGATATCAGGTCAAATTGATAGAAAAAAAGAATTATCCATTTCATAGGGTTTGCGGTGAGTATATATCAAATGAGGTTTTACCATTTTTAGAGTCACTGGATATTGACATTTCTAAACTGGAGCCTTCTCGCATAAACCGTTTAGCGGTGACATCTGTTTCAGGAAAGATTCTTCAAGCCAATCTTAACCTTGGAGGATTTGGGATCAGTCGTTTCAAACTTGATTATTTGCTCTACCAGCATGCAGAAAGTCTGGGTGTAGAATTTATCTTTGAAAAGGTTATTGATCTTGTTTTTACTGAAGAGAAATTCAGAATCTCAACCTCCGGAAACAAGGTTTTTGAATCAGCCATTGCCATTGCAGCTTACGGTAAAAGATCTAATCTGGATCAAAAATTAACCCGCAGCTTTTTTTACAAAAGAAGCCCATATTTAGGTGTTAAATACCATATTAAAACAGACCTTCCCGAGAATCTGATTCGTCTTGATAATTTTGAGGGCGGTTATTGCGGGGTAAGTAAGATTGAAGATGATAAATACTGCTTATGTTATCTTTCTGAAACGGCCAACCTGAAAAAATATTCTGGCATTCCTGAGATGGAAGAGCAGGTGCTTTTTAGGAATCCGAATTTGCGCAACCTATTTAAAAATTCGGAATTTCTTTTTGAAAAGCCCGAGGTAATCAATGAAATATCTTTTGAGAGGAAAACTTTAACAGAAAACCATTTACTTTTTTGCGGTGACTCTGCCGGAATGATCACTCCGCTTTGCGGTAATGGTATGGCAATAGCCTTTCATTCAGGCAAAATTCTAGCCGAAAGTATCATGCGTTTTGCAAAAAAAGGATCTGATATTAACAGAACAGCACTAGAACAAGATTATACGCTACGATGGGAAAAACAATTTGCACTTAGATTAAAAAGTGGCAGACTAATACAAAAATTATTTGGAAGTACATTTGTTTCAGACATGGCAGTTTACACCCTAAAGCAGTTCCCGTCATTAACAGAAAGTTTAGTAAAAAAGACCCATGGTAAGGTTTTTATGTAGGTTATTAAGAGTAGATTTTTGGGGAAATAAAACACCACTATTTTAAAATCATTACCATATAAAATCAGAGTAAATCATTGCAATAAAAATATATATAGTAATTTGCGGAATGAAACTATGGGTACTCGTCTTCATCAACGCATTAACAGTTGCGTTATCATTATCGATAATCAACTTCTATTTTCAGGGGATAATTTTAGATTCAATAATCACATTTTTTGTTTCGCTGCTAACCAGTTACCTCATTTTTTATTATCTGATTGAGCGTTTTGTGTACAGCAAGATCAAGCTGATTTATAAACTGATCCATAATCTTAAGCTGGGCAAAGACCTAAAAGATGCTTTAGGTGAATACGTAAGTGCCGATCCAATAAATGATGTGGAACAGGAAGTAAAAGAGTGGGCAAGAGATAAAAAAACTGAAATCGAGCAGTTAAAGGAACAAGAAAAATTCAGAAGAGAATTTCTGTCTAATATTTCACATGAATTAAAAACCCCACTTTTTGCTATACAGGGATATATTGAGGCCTTACAAGATGGAGATATTGAAGATTCTGAACTAGCAAAGCGTTTTCTTGATAAGGCTTCTAAAAATGTAGACAGGCTTGCGTCTTTCATCAAAGATCTGGATGCAATTTCGAAACTGGAAAGTGGCGAACTACCCGTTCAATTTGAAAAATTTGATCTGGTAGAACTAATCAATGAGGTTAATGATTCACTTGAGTTAAAGTCAAAAAAATATAATATAACCGTTCACTTTCAGGAAAAATATAAAACGCCTACCTGGGTAAATGCTGATCGTGAAAAAATCAGACAAGTTTTAGTGAACCTGTTGGGCAATTCATTCAAATATGGTAACAATCTGGGTAATACCTATATCAAAACATTCCAGTTACATGATCAGATTTTAGTTGAAATAACTGATGACGGAATTGGTATTGAAGAGAAGTATCTCCCAAGGCTATTTGAACGTTTTTATCGTACCGACCAAAGTCGCTCACGAGACATTGGAGGATCAGGGTTGGGCCTTGCCATTGTCAAGCATATTGTTGAAGCTCACGAACAAACCATAACTGTCAGAAGTACAGAAAATATAGGTTCAACATTTGGCTTTACACTCGCCAGAGGATAGAAAACCGCCAATAAATTAATATTAAATTAACATTGTTATAGTAACTTAGTAAAATATTTAAAATCATAGAAATGTCATTAAACAGTATTTTCCAATATTTTATTCCTAAGGATAAAAAGTTCTTTCCTCTGTTTGAACAAGATAGCGCTAACTTGATAAAATTAGGTGAAAAGCTAGTAGAAGCAGTTAATACTGAAGACCTTACAAGGCGTAAAGAACTTTTTAAAGATATATCAGATCTGGAGCATACTGGCGATGAAATCACTCACCAAATACACCTGGAATTAAGTAAAAATTTCATCACCCCCTTTGACAGGGAAGATATACACAGATTAGCGAGTGCAATTGATGACATTGCTGACTATATTCATGGGTCAGCAAGTCGTATGGACATCTATAATGTAACAATTATTACTCCTCCAATAAAAGAACTTTCCAACCTAATCTTACAAGCTTGCCAAGATCTTCATAAAGCAATTCATGAGCTTCGTAACCTTAAAAATATACGTTTGATTGCAGATTCATGCGTACGCATCAACAGCATTGAGAATCAAGCTGATTATGTTTTTAATAAAGCAGTTGGTGATCTTTTTGATAATGAGAAAGATGCAGTCAATCTGATCAAATATAAAGAAGTACTTTCTGCATTGGAAACCGCTACTGATATGTGTGAAGATGCAGCCAATGTACTTGAATCCATTCTTGTAAAGAACGCTTAAGAACCTCAAAACGATAGTACATCTGCCTTATGGGATTTACACTTTTAATTGTAATCATTGTTTTAGCATTAGTATTTGATTACATCAATGGATTTCATGATGCAGCCAATTCAATTGCAACGGTTGTTTCAACTAAAGTTTTAACCCCTTTTCAAGCCGTTATCTGGGCAGCTTTTTTTAATTTTCTTGCTTACTGGATATTCAGTTTGAATGTTGCAGATACCGTAGCCAAAACTGCTGATACAATGAATATCAATCTCGTGGTAATTCTTGCGGGAGTATTAGCAGCAATTTGCTGGAACTTATTTACCTGGTGGTTTGGAATTCCATCCAGTTCATCTCATACCCTTATTGGAGGCTTTGCAGGAGCTGCAGTTGCACACGGAGGATTAGATGTGATCAATTTAGGCGTGATTGGAAAGGTTGCAGCTTTTATTGTTTTGGCACCAATAATCGGTATGATTATGGCCTACTTTATTACTGTGATCATTGTGAACATCTGTCGTTATGCAAATCCATCACGTGCAGAATGGTGGTTCAAAAAATTACAATTAGTTTCATCCGCATTATTTAGTCTTGGACATGGTGGTAATGATGCTCAAAAAGTAATGGGAATCATTGCTGCGGCAATCATTGTATATCTTAAAGACGCCCATCTTGAGATGAGCACCTTAGATCATTGGCTTCAGGTTGGTTATACTGTAGTTGAAGGAAAAGTAAAGATCAATCACATCCCCGAATGGATACCCATTGCATGTTATACATCGATTGCAGTAGGAACCATGAGCGGTGGATGGAAGATTGTTAAGACCATGGGTACCAAGATTACTAAAGTAACTCCATTAGAGGGAGTTGCTGCAGAAACCGCGGGTGCAATCACCTTGTTCATGACAGAACATTTTAAAATACCAGTTTCAACTACTCATACCATCACAGGTGCGATCATTGGAGTAGGATTAAGCAAACGTGTATCAGCGGTTAGATGGGGTATCACGATCAGCCTGATGTGGGCCTGGATTTTAACCATTCCAGTTTCTGCAGTATTAGCAGCAAGCTTATATTATATCCTAAGCCTATTTCTTTAAACATAGCCGTTTTCTGCTAATTTAAAAAATAGTTCCTGCCAAATACGTATTACTCAGGTTTAGTTAAAACCATGTCCAATAATTCAATCCTGGATAATTCCCTCAGCTTTCCAGCTTCATATAAACTATCGTACTTTAGTATAGTAGTGATTGAGTCATCTACCGGCATTTGAAAATTTACATAATCCTGAAAGATGACTCCACCTGCATTCTGTATCCTCAGCACTTCTCTGAACCTGTTACCTCCAGAACTGTAAGCAAAATGATCCATACTGTAATCTTCTGTATCAAACCAGTAATAATATACATCATTATGGTCAGCTCCACCCTTGCTCTGATCAAATGAAATTTTAAGTTTATGATAGGTTTTTCCTTTTATGCTAACTTCAGCAACATAGTTTTTTACTACTGAAGGATCATTCAACTTAAGTGGAAGGTATAGAAAATAGATCACCGCATTCAAAGATTGTGAATACTTGGCATAATCAATACTATCCAGACTTAGCTCTTTGCCATTCAATATTCTTCTAAATCCCTCATTTGTCAATATATCGTGCACATTACCAGTTGAATCTGAAAAAGTACGTTCATACTTAAATTGACCGTCCTTTTGCATTGCCTTGAACTTTGCTTTTCTAAAAACAAATTCTAGACTTGCATTCTTTAGCTTATCCATATGATAATAGGCTACGCTTTTATCAATTATCTTATCTGGATCCTGTGTGTTGGAACAGGCAGAAAAAAGATAGAACAGAGTGATTAAGGTTAAGTAATTTTTCATTTCAATAATTCGTCTATCGTGTTGTAAGCAACAGAATGATAATTTGGTCGTGCATGAACATAGATTTTTTTTGCCCATGAGACTTTCCCGGAAATTAATTGTGTTGAAAATTCGACATTGAGATCCAAATCAAGATGCTTTACAATTGCTTTTTCAGGTTCTGCAAATGAATGAACATCCTTAACTACAGCTAGAGCAAGATTTTTATTTGAAGCTTTTTGCTGACATGATAGGGTAAATAATAGTGGAATTAATAGAATTAACTTCCTCATTTTTAAGATTTAAAATCAAATTTACACAATTTATGGTGCTGATAATCTCTTGAAAGTAGAATTAAAATTAAAACTTAAGCTTAACCCTGCCTGTTTTAATGGACGAGATGACTGCTACTGATTTCCATTCAAAACCATCCCTGATCAAAAGAATAGAAAAATACTATATTGAATTTTAAATCGTTATTTAAAATCAAAATAAAAGAATGAAATCAATTTTTATAATACCTGTCCTATTATTGCTGCTTGTAAAAAATTCGACTGCCCAATTCAAAATACCTCAAGTAATTAAGGATGCGGCAACCTTGGCAAAACCAGGCAATCCAAGTCCGGCTGAAATAGGTTCAGCCATAAAAGAGGCACTGGAAATTGGCATTTCTGCTGGTACAGACCGCCTATCAATAGCAAATGGCTTTTTAGGGAATGATGCAGTAAAACTTCTTTTTCCACCAGAAGCAAAGAAAGTTGAAAAAACCCTAAGAAGCCTGGGAATGAATAAGGCATGCGATGATTTTATATTGAGTCTAAACCGAGCGGCTGAATTAGCTGCAAAAGAAGCCAAGCCGATCTTTATTTCTGCCCTGAAAGAAATGAGTATTCAGGATGCACAGAATATTTTATTAAGCAATCAGAAAAATGCTGCAACATCTTATTTTCAGCGCGTTACCGGAGCTACTCTAAGATCAAAATTTCAACCCATCATTCAAGCTTCACTGGCAAAAACAGAAACTAGCCGTTACTGGACTGATTTGAGCAGCAAATACAACCAGGTTCCTCTGGCAAGTAAAGTAAATACTGACCTTAGTGATTATGCAACGCAAAAGGCCATGGAAGGATTATTTCATGAAATTGAACAGGAAGAATTAAAGATTCGATCAAATTCAGGGGCTCGTAGCACGGCTTTATTACAAAAGGCATTTGCTTTTGCCGACAGGAATGGGAAATGAGGGATGAGGTATGAGGTATGAGGTATGAGGTATGAGGTATGAGGAATTTAATAAGTTACAAAATTTCTTGTAATAGCAAAGTTTTTTTACCTCCCTGCCTCATACTTCAGACTTCGTACTTTTTGCTTCCTACCTCATACTTCAGGCTTCGTACTTTTTGTCTCCTACTTTTTGTGTCCCTACACCAGCAACCTCACCGGCTCCTCCAGTAAAGCTTTCAATGTTTGCAAAAATGCTGATCCGGTAGCACCATCAACAACACGATGATCGCAGCTTAATGTAACCTTCATTACATTGCCAGGTACAACAGCACCATTCTTAACAACCGGAACCTGCTGTATTCCACCTACTGCCAAAATACAGGCATCCGGTGGATTAATAATAGCAGTAAATTCATCAATACCAAACATTCCCAGATTTGAAATAGTGAATGTAGAACCTTCCCAGTCTTGAGGCTGTAATTTTTTTGTTTTTGCACGCAGTGCAAAATCTTTTACTTCTGCAGAAATATGAGAAAGTGATTTTCCATCAGCAAAACGAACTACTGGAACTAGCAAGCCATCTTCTACTGCAACTGCAACACCTATATTAACATGCTCGTTATAACGAATCTTATCTTCCAACCAAGAAGAATTAACATTTGGATGTTGTTTTAGAGCTACTGCAACTGCCTTAAGTACGATATCATTAAATGAGATCTTCACTGAAGCAAATTCATTAATTTTTGCACGAGCCTGCATCGCACTATCCATATCAATAGACATGGTCAGATAAAAATGAGGAGCAGTAAACAAACTTTCAGAAAGACGCTTGGCAATAACCTTACGCATTTGAGAAACTGGCTTCTCAGTATATTTTTCTACACCGGTAAATTGGGGAACCGGTAATGCAGCAACTTCGACAGCTTTTGATTCTGCAGGAGCAGCTGCTATAGATTTTACAGCTGAAGGAGTAAATCCTTCAATATCTTTTTTAACAATCCTTCCACCTTCTGCACTTCCCTTTACCTGAGCCAGATCTATACCTTTATCCTTAGCAATTTTACGAGCCAGCGGAGATGCCTTCAAACGGGAAGATGAATCAGAATCAGTATGAACTACTTGCACTGATTCAACTACTGCAGCTGCTGCAGGCTTTTCAACTGCTGCTGCGACAGCAACAGCTTTTGGCTTTGAGCCAGACTTAAGCAAGGCAGAAACATCAGTACCTTCTTTACCTACTATGGCAATGATATCATTAACTTTTGCAGCCTGTCCTTTTTCAACACCAACATACAGCAGAGTACCATCGGCATAGCCGATCACTTCCATTGTAGCCTTATCTGTTTCTACATCAGCAAGGGAATCATCACTTTTTACTTTATCACCTACTTTTTTATGCCATGCTGCAATAACACCTTCAGTCATCGTATCACTTAAAAGCGGCATGCGAATAATCGTAGCACCCATTGCATCAGCATCAGCATCGCTATTGCCTGAAACTTCTTCTGTTGCTACAACAACTTCAGCAGGTTTACTTTCAGCTGATTTCGCTTCTGGAGCACTTGCTACTGGAGTACTTGCTCCGCTTAATAGTGTCTGAAAATCTTCGCCTGCTTGGCCCAAAATAGCAATAACAGAATCAACTGGGGCTGCTTCACCCTCTTGAGCACCTATGTATAATAACGTACCTTCCTGGAAAGACTCAAAGTCCATAGTGGCTTTGTCTGTTTCGATTTCAGCAACCAGTTCACCTGAACTAATTTTATCACCAACTTTTTTATGCCACTTTGCGATAACACCCTCTGTCATCGTATCGCTCATCTTAGGCATTTTAACTACTTCAGCCATTATTATTACAGATTAGTATTGTTTAAAAGTTTTGATTAGTCGCGGATATATGGATAGTCAGATTGAACATACACATCATTATATAATTCGGATGAATCTGGCCATGGTGATTCTTCAGAGAATTTAACCGATTCATCAACAATGGCTTTTATTTTATCATTGATTTGCTCAAACCAAGCTTCATCTGCATATTTTTTATCTTCTATTGTAGCTTTAACAACCTCAATAGGATCTTTTGCCTTATAAACTTCAACTTCTTCTTTTGTACGGTATTTAGCTGGATCAGACATTGAATGCCCTTTATAACGGTAAGTTCTGGCTTCTAAAAATGTAGGGCCATCTCCTCTTCTTGCTCTTTGAACTGCTTCATCCATTGCATTGTGAACAGCAACCGGATCCATACCATCAACCGGAGCACATGGCATATCAAAACCAAGTCCGATTTTATAGATATCCACCATATTGGTAGTACGAGCCACAGATGTTCCCATTGCATAGCCATTGTTTTCGCAAACAAAAATTACAGGTAACTTCCACAACATCGCCATATTAAAGGTTTCATTCAGTGCTCCCTGACGAACAGCACCATCACCCATATAACAAACACAAACATTGTCGGTTCCGTTGTATTGCTCTGCAAAGGCAATCCCAGCACCCAAAGGAATCTGTCCACCTACTATACCATGCCCACCGAAAAATTTCTTTTCTTTGCTGAACATGTGCATCGAACCACCTTTGCCTTTTGAACATCCAGTAGCTTTTCCATACAATTCTGCCATAACTTCATTAGCACCCATACCTTTAGCCAATGCATGCGCGTGATCGCGATAAGCAGTGATCATAGAATCTTCAGGTCTTAAAACTGACATTGCGCCAGCCATTACTGCTTCTTGTCCGATATACAGGTGACAAAATCCTCTGATCTTTTGCTGACCATAAAGTTGTCCTGCTTTCTCTTCAAATTTGCGCATCAAAAGCATTGATTCGTACCACTGAAGATAGGTTTCTTTCGTAATTTCTATTGAACTCATTCGTAATAGTATGTATAAATCTCGTTTAGTCCTTTCAAGGACGACAAATCTAACCATATCTTCCTAAAAAAAGAATAGCCAAGTGTTTTGTTTGCACTATTTATCCTTATTTTCTAGTCATTTTACTTCTTTAATATGTTGTTCAAATGTCAGTAAAGCAATTCAACTTGTTTAAAAAGAGAAAATGTCTTACCTTTGTATTATTCTGGAACTATAAAGAGTATGAATACGTTGATAGTTTTGAGTTTAAAAACTATGAACAAAATCAATTAAAAATGGGGAAAAAAGTAATTGTAGCGCTGCTACTTATGATTTCTTTCGTGTCTTTACAGGCACAAACCGTTATTAAGGATCAAAAACCTACAGATAAAATTGAGGATCCTGATAATCTGGCCACTGAATACTTCTCTCAAATTATGGGAGTTGCGCTTTCTGCTACATCAAACTTAAAGCTTTATCAGTTCGTTTATGATTGGATAGGAACTCCTTACCGCCTTGGAGGAGAAACAAAAAAAGGAATTGATTGTTCAGGCTTTGCATTTGAATTATACAATAAAGTATTTAGTACTCTAATTGGGAATAACTCTAGAAATATATTCAGTATGGTTAACCCAATCAGCAAAGATGAGCTGAAAGAGGGTGATCTAGTTTTCTTTAAAATAGGTAGCCGTTCAATTACTCACATGGGTGTTTACATAGGTAATAATAAATTTGCACATGCTTCTAGCAGTAAAGGAGTAATGATCAGTGATTTGGATGAAGACTATTGGAGAAGATATTATTACAAAGGAGGCAGACTACTTGCTTCACTCAGAGACTAGAACTACAAATATCCTAAACAAGGAAAGCGCTGTACTTAATACTTTAGTACTGATCCAAAAATTCTTTTCCTGATACGCTACAATAAGTGTACAGATTGAAAGCCAACAAAGTTTACTAATCTTTTAAATTTTAATTTCTGGTATTTCAATTAACAGTTTTCATAACTAAGAAAATTCTTTACTATCTTCAATAAATTTCATCAAGTAAATCTAAATCCATGTACACAACCTATATTATATTATTCTTAGGGGTAGTCATTTTGTTGAGTTCGTTTGTAACTGTAAAACAAGGCACTATAGGAGTCATAACTATTTTTGGGAAATACCGAAGGCTTCTGAAACCAGGATTGAGTTTAAAAATTCCTTTGATTGAAGTTATTCACTCACGAGTATCTATTCAGAATCGTGCAGTGGAGCTGGAATTCCAAGCAGTAACCATTGACCAAGCAAATGTTTATTTCAAAGCCATGGTGCTTTATTCAGTGAATAATCCTGATGAAGAAACTATAAAAAATGTGGCCTTTAAATTTATTAATGAGCAAAACCTGATGCAGGCCCTTATTCGTACCATTGAAGGAACTATCCGTGCATTTGTGGCGAGCAAAAAACAAGCAGAAGTGTTAAGTCTCAGAAAGGATATTGTTGATCACGTAAAAGATCAATTAGATACCGTACTTGAAACATGGGGTTACCACTTACAGGATCTTCAGGTAAACGACATTACTTTTGATGAGGTTATCCTTACTTCAATGAGCCGTGTTGTAGCATCCAATAACCTGAAGGCAGCAGCAGAAAACGAAGGCCAGGCACTTCTTATCACAAAAACTAAGGCTGCCGAAGCTGATGGAAATGCCATAAAAATTGCTGCCAATGCAGAACGTGAAGCAGCGCAATTACGCGGACAGGGTATTGCACTTTTCCGTGAGGAAGTAGCCAAGGGTATGACTCATGCAGCTAAAGAAATGCAAACTGCAGATCTTGACACATCTGTCATATTATTTACCATGTGGACAGAAGCTATCAAACATTTTGCTGAAAATGGCAAAGGCAACGTGATCTTCCTTGACGGTTCTTCAGATGGCATGAAACGTACCATGGAGCAAATGATGAGTATTAACATTATGGATACTCAGGAAAAGAAAAAGTCATAAGACTTTTGATAATCAGGGGTCATTTTTGAAACTCTTTGTTCTAGAGTTTCGGCAATAAATTGCTGACCCAGGGTAATCTGATCAAATTAATTGTATAAAAAACCCCGGCTTAACCGGGGTTTTCTTATTTTATCTGAATAAAATCTGCTATGATCTGCAGACCTTCATCACGAATAAAGTCGATATCTTCTTTAGGTTTTATTTCACCTTTCTTTAATGGTGCCAAACCTTTTGCTGCACGTTTCTGATTTTCACGAAGTAGAGATTTTGCTTCCTGCTCATCGCGTTCCTTTTTCAGCTGAGCCTCATTAAGGGTAATGGATGTTTCAGCTTCACGCTTTGCAAACTCAGCAATATCTTCTTGAAGATCTTTAAAACCAACTGAAGTTTTCATGCGCTGCTGATGCAAAACTATAAGTTTACGTTTAACTTCATCAAGGCTGGCTAAGCGGCTGAACTGGCTTGGCGCAATGGTATCCCATGATAATGCTCTAGGCTCAGAACTCTCGCCATATTTATCCTTAGGAAATACAGTTGGGAATTCTATATCAGGCACTACTCCTTTATGTTGGGTACTACTGCCATTCACACGATAGAATTTAGCCATTGTGAGGTTAATTTGACCAAATTCAGGAGCATTTGTTCTGGTTACATTTGCTCCTTGAGTACCCTTTGCATTTACCGTCTGTGCACCCTTAAGCATTAGTTTATCCGTAGTGCTGATAACCCTTGACATATCTATTCCCTGCTGAACAGTGCCTTTTCCGTACGATTGATTACCGATAATTACACCTCGGCCGTAATCCTGAATAGCACCGGCAAATATTTCGGATGCCGAAGCACTAAATCTATCTACAAATACACCCAGCGGACCAGTCCATGCAATGGATTCATCCTCGTCTTCACTGATCTCAATCTCATTCCTTCTATCACGTACCTGTACAACCGGACCAGATTTAATGAACAAACCTGTAAGGCTGATCGCTTCAGGAAGAGACCCTCCACCATTGCTTCTTAGATCAAGAACAACCGCATCAACCTTTTCGCGCTTTAAGGTATCCAGTAAAAGTCTGACATCACGCGTGGTACTCTTATAGTTGGGGTCACCAGCCTGCATCGCTTTAAAATCAGCATAGAATGCAGGTAACTGAATAATTCCAATCTTATATGATTTACCTCCCGATGTGATAGTTTTGATAGTTCTTTTTGCTGACTGATCTTCAAGAACAACTTTATCTCTTACTAGTTCCACAATTTTAGGAGTAGACGATAATTCCTGCCCGGCAGGAATAACCTTTAAACGAACTGTTGTTCCTTTTGGACCTTTAATTTTTGTAACCGTTACATCCAGTCTCCAGCCAATAACATCAACAAATTCACCAGCCTTACCCTGTGCCACAGCAATGATACGGTCGTTTGCCTGTATGGCTTTTGATTTAAAAGCTGGTCCACCAGGAATGATCTCAGCGATCTTCACTACTTCATTATCTAACTGTAATCTGGCACCAATCCCTTCAAATGTACGGGCAAGATCTTCATTGAATTCTTGGGCTTTATTAGGAACAAAATAGCTTGTATGTGGATCTACAGTTCCTGTAAAGGAATTCATGAAGATCTGATAAACATCCTGCTGATTAAACTTTGTAGATTGTGAAATTAGGTTTTCATATCGCTTTTTCAGCGTTTCCTTGATCTTTGCTTCTTCTGTGCCCGTAATTTTAAGATTAAGCATTTCATATTTGATTCGCTTTGACCAAAGGCTATTTGACTCAGATTCTGACTTCAACCATGGTAATTTCTCACGATCATAGGTATAGGTATCATTATTGGTAAAACTGAATTTCTTTTCAATCTCTTTCAACGCAAAGCTTACCCGGTCATTATAACGCTTTTGATAAACATTGAATATATAGAAAGGCACACTCAGGTCTCCACTACGTACATCATCGTCCATTGTTAGACGAAATTTCTCAAAATCAGCAATATCACTCTGTAAAAAATAACTTCTGCCACCATCCAAAGCTTTTAAATATTCATCGAAAACAATAGATGAAAAAGCATCATTAACTGCAACTTTCTGATAGTGAAAATTCTCTATCAGTTCAACCAGCGACTTAGCAACTACTGATTGCTGCATATCAGGCTTCAGGTCATTTACTGATACCACAATATTTACACGTGGATCGGCCTGGCAGGATAAAGCTGCAATAATAAAAATGGCCAGACATATTCTCTTTAACATTTCTTTAACTGATTTTAACTTCATTTTAGATTAAATAGTAGCCAATTTGTTACCAAATTTCAAACATAAGCACGGCAAATATCAAATTGACATTCAACACATTTAAAATGTTTGTGAAAATTTAAAATAACGAGCTCAATATATCGAAAAAACAAAATACAAGCGTAAATTTATGTAGGATATTTTAATTCGCACTTCTTAACAAAACTTCTTTTTAATATAGAAAATTCAGAATTTGTAGCGAAAGGATCACCCCTATTAGTTTATAACTCTGCAAGATGGTTCTTTATTTCAGTTAATTTATAATTGTATTTACTTTCAAAGATAATTATTCTGCTTTCCTGCTATCTCTTTAGCCAAAAGATGATCTCGGATTGACATTTTTATAGGAGTAAGATTGGTTATAAAATTGACTTTCCTTGATGAATCGTTCATTTTTTGGCACGAATATTGGATCGAAAATAAACAATTTAGACTATGAAAAATAGTCTTTTTTGCTGCTATATTAAGGTTAGTTGACCCTAACATTTAATAGTCATAGACTTAAATTTTAACTGATAAAAACAAAGTGATCATTAAAAATTTTAATACTTTTAAACATGACTTTAACATTCATTATTCACCAGTATAAAGCATTTTGGCGGTCAAAAAATACAGGTAAAAGCATTGCCATGCGAATAGTCATGGGGATTTTGATTCTATACCTACTCCTAAATGTATTGGTAGTTGCATTCTTCATGGATAGTATTCTTGAAAAGACTTATCCAAACCAGGAGATCATACCTTCATTCAATAGTCTATTGATGTATTACTTTTTAATTGATCTATTGATGCGTTTCCAAATGCAAGAATTGCCCACTTTGGCTGTCAGACCCTATCTGCACCTTCGGATCAATAAAAATCAACTGATCAATTACCTTTCAATAACCTCACTCGGAACAGCATTCAACCTAAGTCCATTACTCTTAACGTTGCCATTTCTGATTAAGGTAATACTCCCAGAACATGGGCCTGCTACATTTTCAGCTTATATTTTAGCGATTACAGGCCTAACTCTTACCAATCATTTTTTTAGTCTGTGGCTAAAACGGAAGGTTAATCTAAATGCAATGTGGATGCTACTATTCTTTGGAACACTGATACTTTTGGTGTCCCTGGATTTTTATTTCAATCTCTTTTCAATTTCTGCACTATCTGCACAGATTTTCAAATCATTGATCAATGCACCACTTTATTGTTTATTATTTCTATTACTTGCAGGTATCATTTACCTAATTAATTACAGGTATTTGAAGAATAACCTATACCTAGAAGAACTACATTCTGCAGATAATTCGCATAAGTCAAGCACTGAGATTCCATTTTTAGGTAAATTCGGCATGGCAGGTGATCTGGCTGCAAATGAGCTTAAACTGATTCTTAGAAATAAACGGCCACGTTCAGTCACAATGATGAGTTTATTTTTCATGTTTTACGGACTAATCTTCTACAACAAACCTGATTTTTCTGACTATCCAATCATATTCTGCGGCATGTTCATGACCGGAATTTTTATCATCAATTATGGTCAGTTCATGTTTAGCTGGCAAAGTGCACATTTTGATGGTATCCTGGTAAGCAAGATCAAGGCAAAAGATTTTTTCAGAGCAAAGTTCTTACTGTTTACGATGTTCTCAACAATAAGCTTTCTACTCACTATTCCGTATGTATATTTTGGGTGGAGGGTTCTGGCAATTCATTTCATTATGTTGATCTGGAACCTGGGAGTAAACACTCTTCTTGTTTTATTTTTTGCGAACCGTAATTATCGTAGAATTGATCTGAGTAAGGGCTCAGCATTTAATTGGGAAGGTGTTGGTGCATCCCAATGGATATTATCTTTACCCTTATTATTAGGGCCTTTCATTATTTTCCTGCCATTTAATTTACTTGATTATCCGGAAGCAGGGATCATAACAATAGGATTAATAGGTCTGTTATTTATAGTAACAAGAGCGTATTGGGTCAACAAATTAATAGAACAATTTCAGGAAAAACGATATACGATTGCCCAAGGATTTAGAAATGAATAATATGATTGAGATATTAAATTTAAAAAAAGGATATAATGGGGTAACGGTTGTGAACATTCCGCAACTAAGTATCAAAAGGGGAGAATCTATTGGCCTTGTTGGAAATAACGGTGCCGGAAAAACAACCTTATTTCGAATGATGCTTGACCTGATCAGGCCAGATGCTGGAAAAGTATTATCTAAAGAAAAAAATGTGGCTAATACAGAAGAATGGAAAGATTATACCACATCCTATCTGGATGAAGGTTTTTTGATCGACTATCTAACTCCAGAAGAATATTTTCATTTTATTGGTGGACTCCACAACAAAAATAAAGCACAGATAGATTCAGAGCTCATGCAGTTTACTGAATTCTTTAATGGAGAAATCTTAAAAAAAGGAAAATACATCCGTGACCTTTCCAAGGGGAATCAAACCAAAGTTGGTGTTGCTGCAAGCCTGATTCAAAACACGGAGGTATTGATGCTGGATGAACCTTTTGCCAATATTGACCCAAGCACGCAGATTCGTTTAAAAAACATAGTAAAAGAATTAAGCAGAGAGCAACAAATCACCACTATTGTTTCTAGCCATGACCTGAATCATGTCACAGAAGTTTGTGATCGCATACTATTGATGGAAAAAGGAAAGATAATCAAAGATATTGCGACAAATTCAAATACACTTCAAGAGCTTGAACAATACTTTTCTGTACTATCTTAGCTTTAAATTGAAGCATTTTAAAAATGGATTTAAATCTGACAGGAAAAAGAGCTCTGGTATGCGGAAGTACACAGGGAATAGGCAAGGCAACAGCAATTGAACTCGCACTCTTAGGGGCCAGTGTTACTCTGCTTGCACGAAACGAAGAAAAACTTCGAATGGTTTTAAAAGAACTTCCTTTAAAGAATGGTCAGTTGCATGATTTTCTAATCGCCGATTTTACAGATCCACTACTTCTTACAAGCATAATCGGCAATTATACTACCAATAACGAGGTAGATATCCTGATCAATAATACTGGCGGACCAACAGGTGGCCAAGCTCTAGATGCTGGTACAGATGAATTTATCAATGCATTTAATATGCATCTGATTTGCAATCAGACTCTTGTTCAAGCAATCGTTCCCGGAATGAAGAAAAATCATTTTGGTAGGATCATTAACATCATATCCACCTCGGTAAAAACCCCATTAAAAGGATTGGGAGTATCCAATACCATTCGGGGTGCAGTTGCAAGCTGGGCAAAAACCCTTGCATTAGAACTAGGCCCTTTTGGAATTACTGTTAACAATGTCTTACCAGGATTTACCATGACCGGCAGACTGGAATTTCTGATCAATTCAATCGCACAAAAAGAGGATAAAAGTACGGATTCAGTAAAAGATGACATGATCAGTACCATTCCGGCAGGAAGAATTGCCGATGCAGCTGAGGTAGCCGCAGCCGTTGCTTTTCTTGCAAGCCCTGCTGCATCTTATATAAATGGCATCAATATACCTGTGGATGGCGGGAAAACGCCTTCATTATAAACCCTAATTAATTAGCCAATGAACATGCTCAACACCATTCAGTATAACCTATTGATTCCAATTTCGGTCTATTTTTCTTTAGCAGGGATATCGCCTTTAGAATTAAGCAGATTTTCAAAATATCAGAATAATGAAGCTGGAATAATTGCTGAAAATGCAAAACCAACATTAGTTTCAAACCAGTTCAAATTTACCGAAGGCCCGGCAGTTGATAAAAAAGGTAATGTATTTTTTACCGATCAGCCAAATGATAAAATATGGAAATATAGTACCGATAAAAAATTATCGGTATTCTTAGATAAAACTGGCCGATCGAACGGAATGTATTTCGACAAAAAGGGCAATCTGCTAACCGCGGCTGATGAAAAAAATGAGCTCTGGTCAATAAGTCCTGATAAAAAAATAACGGTTCTTTTAGATAATTATCAAGGAAAGCTATTTAATGGCCCAAATGACCTATGGATCGACCCAAAAGGAGGCATCTATTTTACAGATCCTTATTATCAACGCCCGTACTGGGAAAGAAAGAAATCTGAGTTAAACGGACAGTATGTTTATTATTTAGCGAAAGGAAAAACAGTGCCAGTCATTGTAGACAGTAATCTGGCACAACCAAACGGAATTGTAGGTTCGGCAGATGGCAAAAACCTTTTTGTTGCAGATATAGGTGATAAAAAAACCTATAAATACGAGATCTCCAAAAATGGAGAGTTAATAAATAGAGCCTTATTTGTAGAAATGGGCTCTGATGGGATGACACTTGATCATAAAGGTAACTTATATCTTACCGGCCGTGGTGTGACTGTTTTTAATTCGATAGGTAAACAAATAGAACATATCGAAATTCCGGGTTGGACTGCCAATGTTTGTTTCAGCGGAAAAAAGAGAGATGTGTTGTTCATAACATCAAACACAGCAGTTTACACCTTACAAATGATTGTAAAGGGTATTTGAGAAAGTTCAGCCATAAAAAAAGCCCTTTATAAAAAATAAAGGGCTTTTTTTATTTTTTAACCTTTTATCCGGCGGGTGATGCAACTACTTCACCTTTAATATAAATTACTTTAATCGGGGTTTTTGCATTTGACCTAATGGTTAAGCCCTTACTGAAAGGTGCAAGAGCAGCAGCATTGTAGGTAACTGTAATAGTTCCTGTTTGACCTTTTAAAATTGGTGTATTGGTGTATTTTGGAACGGTACAACCACAAACACTTTCTATATTAGTAATGATCAATGGTTCATTTCCGGTGTTTGTAAACTTAAACTCAACACTAACTGGTTTACCCTGTGCGATTTTTCCAAAATCATGAGTTTCTTTTTCAAACTTAAATTCAGCCTTTTCTTCAATTTTAAATGCTGTTACAGATGCGAATAAAAATACTACGCTACAAAGAATGATTAACTTTTTCATAATTATTTAATTGTTTTTTAATGTCAATAAAGCATGCATGAACATAAAATATTTTGTTTTTCGAGCATTAGGCTCATGCAAGGTTTCTAATAATTTAAATTTTTGTTTTACGCATTCCATTATCCAACAAGTATTGAAATCAGAATAAATGAAATTGCGCTTATCTAAAAGTAACAAAATTAATAATTTAGGTGATTAGAATTAAAAATTTTACAATTGTTATTCAAATGTTACCTATGAGATTGCTAAACGATACAGAATTTATCAAGCTCTGATGATACGATATCATTAAAATAAGAAGAAAAATCTTCGAAAATTTCTAAATGGCAAGACAAACCTTACCCAGTATCTCTGAGTTAAAGGTTATTGATCATGCAGCTATTAAAATCTTCTTTCTGGTTTTTTATCTTCAGAAATCCGAACACCTATTTTTCGGCCGTACAATTCTGTTCCGTCAAGTGCTTCAATAGCTTGCTGTCCGGCAGCCTCATCATCCATTTCAACAAAACCAAAGCCCTTACTTCGGCCACTTTGTTTATCGACGATCAGCTTCACAGAAGTAAGTTCACCGTATTTTTCAAAAATTTCTCTTAATTCAACTTCATCTACTTTAAATGGAAGGCCTCCAACGAATATGTTCATATGTTTATTGATTGTTTAGTTTCATATTATTGATTTACCAAACCCTGGTAATATGGGTGTTTATCGATCCTCGTAATTTCAGGATCACCTATGGCCGTTAATACACGTCGGGCACCTACCAGTGTCCTAGATTGAAAATCATCATAATTCTTTGAGCCACTGATCATGCTATTGATCCTGACCAGTCCGGCAGCCTGAATAAAATCTCCATTGCCAATATAAATCGCTGTATGGCTTACTCTCCTATTCCGTTTATCAGCTGCAAAAAACAAATGATCGCCAGGTTTTAAATTCTTCAATGCCTTTGAGATGCTTAAGGTATCATTCTCAAGTATATCTACTTTATCGCCAACCAGAGCCTGTTGGGATGCATCTCTTGGAAGTACAATTCCATTGAGAAGATAACTAGTTTTGGTGAAACCGCTGCAATCCATCCCCTTAATAGAAGTTCCTCCCCATAAATAAGGAATACCCAAAAAATTACGAGCAGTTTTTAATATCTGCTCGGCAGTAGGATCAGGACGATTTTTCCAGAGATCAAAAGATTGAGCCCTTTTTACAGAAATGTAGGCGATACGTTTATCAGGAAATTCAATTTTATAGAATCCGTTTGATTCCGATAAAACCTGTAAAATATTACCTGCAACAAGATCAGAAATGGTTAAGGATGATTCAGAAGCTTCAGAGTATGCAAACCCAAACAGGTCTGTATAAACTACCTTTTCTGCTGCTTGCCAGTTTTCATAATCTGTCTTATTCATTGGAGTAACTCCTTCGGTTTCAGTCCAGCTTAAATAATTATCGGGAGTGCGAACAAAAAAATGACCTTTTTCCTTCTTTAAAATTTTAACCGGAGTTCCTAAAGTAGCCTGGGTAGCCATCTCTGCTGCATGATTTGGGGCGTATCGGGTATTGATCACAGAAAGGTTGGCAATACCATAGATCTTGCCTTCCAAATTTTTAGCGGGCAATAACTCATCGTTAATAATCGCTGATATATTTTCTGATTTCAATAAAGCTCTTAATTCCTGAATTGCTTCAGCCTTAGTTGCCTGTAAATTGAATGTTAAAGGTTCAGTTGCTTCAAGTTTGAGCTGAAAAAATTCTATTCTCTTATCAGGTGCATATTTTTTTTGAATCTGAGCCGATAACTCATTCACACGCTTGATCAAGATAGAATCAGGCAGAGCCGCTTCTAAAGACAAACTGAATGATAGAATAAGCGCAATTAAAAAAAGTTTTTTCATATTAAAATAAGTCGAAAATATCTGTAGTCATGATATGACTACAGATATTTCAATTATCATTTAATTCATAAATTTAAACAAAGAATATTAAAAAATTATTAAAAAAGCATGCTTATTACCTTTTTGTAAACCTGCATTTAAGCATTTAATTTTCAATATTGAACCGAGCGACTATTAGAAAAAATTTGCTTTAAGTATGAATTTGCTTTAGCCAATCAATCAGGGATAGATATTTATATCTAAAATTTAACTCTCTTTCAGTTCTATCACTTGAAATGAGTTTCCACCTAAGTTTTTCGGAGATGAAAGTTGGTGGTTCAAGATGTTCAACTCTCGCGGCCAGGGTATAAAACTCTTCTTTGCTAGGATGAGATGGAGAACACCCATTATACACCCCTTTTGCGGTTTCAGATTCTATCAAACAATTGATCAGGCTGATCACATCATCCTGATGGATCATGTTTACTGGTGCAAGTCCATTTGGAACATTTGTTTTACCTACAAAAAATCTACCTGGCATTCTCTTTGGTCCAATCAGGCCAGATAGCCTTAATAAAATCACCTTCATATCCAGGCCTGATAATAAGTCCTCCGTTTCTTTGATAACCATCCCTGACTCTGTTTCCGGATCTACTGCTGAAAATTCAGTCAGGGTAGCATTAGAATCAGGATAAACAGAAGTGGAACTTATAAAAATCAGTTTAGAAACCTTACTTATTCTTAGTTGATCTATAATGGTTTTAGCCATTTTGCGGTAATTGGCAATGCCATCAATACTTCTTCGTCCCGGCGGTACAGAAATAATAAGAATGTCTGCGTCAAGAAAGTCATGCAGATCCGGATCATTGCTAGATGTATTAAATTGTATTAAAAATGGGTCAATTCCTGCTTCTCTAAAAATGGCTAGTTTATCTTGGCTTGTTGTACTTCCTTTTACTTGAAATCCCTTTGAAATAAGGTTGATAGCAAGCGGAAAACCTAGCCATCCGCAACCTAATAAACTTATTTTTACTTTATTTTCCATTTATTGATCGTTCAAAGGTACATCGATTAATCCTCAATTCTGTTTTGCATCCGGTTTGAAACAATCCTGTTTGAATAAATAAATCAGTATGAAAAGAACAAAATTAAGAATAGCAAATTAGTATTAGGTATAGATAAATTAATCATGTGCTCAAAGAATCTTTTTGAACCATTTTAACAACCCACCCTTATTGCCATAAGGAGGATAGGCCAATTTACTGAAATCGGTTTTTGACTGAAACATGATCCCACGTTCATGAGAAAAAGCCTTAAATCCATAGAAACCATGGCAGCTGCCATTGCCACTATTGCCAATGCCACCAAATGGAAGATTAGGATTAGAAATATGCAGAACCACATCATTTACGCAAGTTCCTCCTGAGGAGGTTTGCCTGATTGTATCCTGAACTAGTGAATCAGATCCAGAAAAAATATATAAGGCCAATGGTTTTGCCCTTTGATTAACCAAATCGATTGCTTCTTGAATTGAAGAATAGGTAATTACGGGCAAAAGGGGGCCGAATATTTCTTCCTGCATGATTGTAGACGAAAGTGATACCTTATTTAAGATAGTTGGTTCAAGCGTATGATCTTGATCACTGTCTGCACCACCTTTCACGATGCAAGCACCATCTTCAACGGCTTTATTCCTCAAATCCTTTAAGCGATTATAATGCCCTGAACTAATGATCTTGCCATAACTTGTTCGATCAAGAATATTGTTTTTACGATATAGTTGATCAATTTTTTTTGATGCAAGCCTCAAAAATTCTTGTTCCTGCTCAGCTTTAACTAAAACATAATCAGGGGCAATACAGGTTTGACCGGAATTCATAAACTTTCCCCAGACTACCTTTTCTGCTGCTTTTTCCAGATTAGCATCTTCGGCAATAATTACCGGCGATTTACCACCCAATTCAAGTGTTACCGAGCTTAGGTGCTTAGCAGCAGCTTCCATAATCACCTTCCCAATTTTTGGACTTCCGGTAAAAAATATATGGTCGAAGGGTAATTTTAGTAAAGATTCAGATACACTGGCATCGCCTTCAAAACAAGCAACTTCCTTGCTTTCAAAATGACCATTGATCAATTTTGTGACCAGAGCAGCGGTCGCGCTACTTAATTCTGAGGGTTTAAGCATGGCTGAATTACCAGCAGCAATGGCCGAGACCAGCGGGGCCATGAGCAGCTGAAATGGATAATTCCATGGTGAAATGATCAGAGAAACACCTTTAGGCTCGTAATATATTCGATTCTTAGTAAAAAAACTGCTCATGCTTGCCGAAACCCTTTTTGGCTTCATCCAGGAGGAAAGGTTCTTTATGGCAAAATCTATTTCAGCATAAACAAAATAAACCTCTGTTATAGCGGCTTCAAATTCACACTTACGCAAGTCTTTTTCAAGTGCATCAAAGATCAGCCTTTCATTATCCTGAATCAGAATTTTTAGCTTTTTGAGCTTTTCCTTCCGCTCATGCGCTTTGGTATTTCTTAACGTTAAGCTATGAGCCCTTTGCTGCTCAAATAAATGGTTTAGGTTTTCCTGCATAGAGAATAATTACGGATTACAAGCAGACGAATTTGATATTTAAAAATTCATAGCCGGGTGTTTCTGATCAAAGTCTGTTGCTTTTTGATAGGCCTGAGCAATTTTCAATAATTTTCCTTCGCCAAATAACTGTCCGGTAAAGGTAATGCTTACCGGCAAACCATTTCTGAAACCATTGGGCAAAACTACGCAGGGATGCCCGCTTAAATTCGTGGCCAGTAAATTTTGTCCGAATGCCGGTGCTATAAAAACATCAATACCCTTCATTGTTTTATTGAGCTGCTCAATAAGTATAGTTCTTGCTCTGTTAGCCTGAATATAATCTATAGCTGGGATAAAATGAGCTGACCTAAAACCACTTGGCCAAGCATTTTTATCCTGCTTCACCATCAGATCGTCACGATTCGACAAGGTTAGCTCCTCAAAAGCAGCGCCTGATTCAGCAGCAAGAACAATGATCAAATCTCTATAAGGCAATACCGGGAGTTCAATTGGAACCATCTCAGCTCCCATTTCCTTTAATTTTTTTAAACTCAGACTGTCATTTGCTGAATTAGCATATTTCCTATTGAATTCTGATGGAATATAGCCGATTCGAAAACCCTTTAAGCTAGATCCAATAGGCGAGCTATAGTTGAAAGGTGCTGAAATCAGGCTCAGGTCTTTATCATCTATACCCTGAATAACGTTGAATACGATGGCACAATCTTCTACACTTCTGGTTATTGGACCAAGCTTATCCATACTCCAGCTTAGGGCCATTGCACCATATTTACTTATTCTGCCAAAGCTGGGGCGGAGTCCGGTTGTGCCACATTCTGATGAAGGAGATACAATAGATCCAAGAGTTTCAGAACCAATCGCAAAGGGCATACATCCTGCCGCTACTGCTGATGCAGATCCAGCTGAAGAACCACTAGACCCACGTTTCAGATCCCAAGGATTTTTAGTTTTTCCACCAAACCAAACATCACCCATTGCTAACTCCCCCAAGGTCATTTTTGCGATCAGTATAGCTCCAGCATTCTCCAATTTAGTAATAACGGTTGCATCCACATCAATAGTCTGATCTTTATAAGGAACTGCCCCCCAGGTTGTTTTGTATTCCTTTACTGCCAGCAGATCTTTTGCACCAAAAGGAATTCCATGTAATAATCCCTTGTACTTACCTGCGGCGATCTCGGCATCCGCCTTTTTAGCATTCCTCAAAGCACGCTCCTCCGTTATTGTGATGGCAAATTGTAATCTTGAATCATATTTTTTGATCCTCTCAATAAAAAAGCGGGTCAATTCAACAGATGATATTTGTTTGGTACGTATCAGCTCAGCTAATTGTCTGACCGTAAAAAAAGCCAGTTCATCTTTCGATTTAGGCAGTTTCAAATTCGCTTCATTGGATGCCTTAAAATAGTTTACTTTGTCTGGAAATTGATAAGCTACCGGAAGAGGATTAAAATTTAAAGCAGGTGACACCGAATTAGGGATATTTAATTTGCGGATGGCTAGCATACTCTTTCGCTGCCCTTCTAGGTCGGTGAGCATAGAATCAGCTTCTATATCAGTAAAATCTAGCCCCATAATTTTTTGGGCTTGTTTAACCAATAGAATAGTGATTTTTTCTTCTTCTGCCTTTTGGGTGATAAAACCACCAAAAGAAAAACTAATCAAACATAACAAGGCAATTATACTATTTCGGCGAGTAATGAGTTTCATAAAAGGTTATTTATAGTTGATCGTAAAATTAATGAAAGAAACAGTAAATTAAGCCCTCAGATTATATAAAATATGATAAGTCGAATTTCCAGCTTTTTTATTCTGCTGATTACATGTATTACTATACAGGCACAAACCATAAAAACCGGTGTTTTGGTGATTGGTAATACACCCGCAGCTGTAGCAGCATCTATACAATCTGCACGTTCAGGGGCAAAGACTATGTACCTGACGCAATCCTTATCAGTTAGTGCAATATTTTCTACAGAAGATCTGTCTTTTATAAAAAGTATAAAAAATCATTATTCTCTGAAAGAAAGAAAGAGATCAAAGACCAAAGACTCCATCATCGCCATACCTGTAATGCTTAACCAAGCCTCAAATCTAATTAAGGGAATTAGTGATACCGTTAATAATTTGACCATTAATAATAATAATGTGGTTGATGAGATTAAAAAAGATGGCAAAAGCTGGGAAATCAGATTAAAAGGTGGACAAAAGATTAAAGCAGATGTTGTAGTGGATGCAAGCGACAACCTTTCCATTGCGACTATGCTCGGAATAGATGCTAAAAAAACCATGGTCATCACTGGTAATACTATTAATCCATTTGAAAATAAGCTTTACAGAAGTTCAGTTGCACTTGGTTATCAGGAAACCGGATCTGTTTTTACTATCCCGCTGGGAGCATTGATTCCTCAGGCTGTAGAAAATTTAATTATTATTCCTAAACAAAGCGGTAAAATAAGAGTGTCAAAAATGTCGGCTGGACAAGCAGGAGGTACTATAGCAGCCTACTGTGCCTTCTTTAAAACAACTACCAAGACCATTAATGTGCGTGTAGTTCAGGGCGAATTACTCGCATTTGATGCATTGCTGATGCCATTTGCAGACATTGAATTGAAAGATCCTAATTTTCTTGCTTTTCAACGACTAGGCCTTAGCGGACTTTTAAAATCTAGTTTTTCAAACGGAAAGATACAATTCGACACAGCCGGACTTGTAAGAGCAGAAGATCTAAGAGGCTCCATGAAAGAGTTTTATACAAGAAGTCAGCTTTGGTTTGCCGACAATAAAAAAGATACCTTAACTATTAATGATGCCATCAGCCTATTTAAATATGTTGCTAACAGAGGAAATGAGCTGAATAAAGAGATTGAAGAAGGATGGAAAGTAAGCTTTAAACTAAACAGTATATTTGATCCTAAAAAAAATATCAACAGAAAAGAATTTGGCATCCTAGCCGATAAATATCTTCAACCCTATAATATACGAGTAGACCTATCCGGTAATTTAATGAGATAACCTACTGAAATTCATAGCAAATATGATTGTTGATTGGGAAAGAGCTAAAGTCTACACTAAAGAATATATTGATGCTATGCCGGAGTAGGTGATGGTGAAGATAAAAAAGATTGGGATGAGAAAACTAAAAAACTAATTTTAATATTATGAAAAAACTATTACTCTTCTTTATGATTGTTGGATATCTGTCTGTAAATGCACAGGATCTGGGTACCCTAAGTGTAGAAAAGATTATGCGCGATCCTAAATGGATGGGAGTATCTCCAACAAATATTCAATGGGATAACAATAGTCGTACAGTTTACTTTAACTGGAATCCCGAAAGAGTAAAAGAAGAGCCTCTTTACCAGATCGCTATAGATAACCGGAAACCACAACAAACATCGGATGACTTAAGGAAATCATTAAACAAAGGATCTATAAGCTATTCGAAAGACAGATCAAAAATTCTTTTTGAACGAAACGGAGATATTTTTATCCGTAATATAATCACTGGACAAGAAAGCACACTGACAAGCACATTAGACCGGGAAAATAATCCTGTTTTTAATTCGGATGAAAGTAAAGTATTATTTCAACGTGGCGATAACCTATTCAGTATGGCATTAAATGGCGGAACGCTTGTTCAGCTAAGCAACTTTACCCGTACAAGGAAACGTCCGGAAGCTCCATTGAACAAACAGGATCAGTGGCTGAGACAAGACCAAGTCAATGAATTTGAGATCATAAAAAAGAGAGAGGAAGACCGAAAGAGCAGGGAAGAAAAAAACAAAGCCGATGCAGTAAAGGGTCCAAAAGAATTCTATTTGGATGAGCGTAGTTTTTTAATGAGTGTTCGTCTGAGCCCTGATGAAAAATACATTGCCTTTCGTTTAATGAAACGCCCTGAAGGAAACAAAAACACAATAGTCCCAAATTATGTCACCGAAAGTGGTTATACCGAAGATATCAACGGGCGCACCAAGGTTGGCAATGCATTGGCTGTTAATGAAAGTTATGTTTACGACATAAAAAGAGATACTATCTATGCGATCATTACTAAAGATATTCCGGGAATTAAAGACCTTCCTGACTATGTAAAAGACTATCCTAAACAACTCGCAGAGCGCACAAAAAAGAATGAAGACCGTAAAGTTTCAATCAATGGTCCATTTTGGAATGCAGAAGGATCGCATGCAGTGGTTGTAGTTTCTTCTTTAGACAATAAGGATCGATGGATCATGAAACTGGATCAGACCAACGGAATGCTATCTCTGTTAGATCGTCAGCGTGATGAAGCATGGATTGGCGGACCAGGCATAGGAGGGTTTTTTGGGGGTGCCAATATTGGATGGCTAGATAGTAATACCATATATTTTCAGAGCGAGGCAACTGGTTATTCACATGTTTATACGTTAAATGTGAGTTCGGGAGTTAAAAAACAGATCACATCTGGAAAATATGAAGTGCAGAGTTTGCAGCTATCAAATGATAAGAAGAGCTTTTACTTAAGTGCAAACATGGAGCACCCAGGTATCACCCATTTTTACAGAATCCCGGTACAAGGCGGAGCATCTGTAAAACTAACTTCGATGAAGGGTGGAAATGAGGTTAGCCTTTCGCCCGATGAAAAATGGCTGGCCATCAGGTATTCTTCTTCCAATAAGCCATGGGAGCTATTTATCCAGGAAAACAAAGCAGGAGCGAAAGTTGAGCAGATCACTAATTCTTCAACAGAAGAGTTTAAATCTTATGCATGGAGAGAGCCTGAAATGGTAAAATTTACCAACCGTTATGGATCAGATGTGTATGCACGAGTTTACAAACCTGAAAAACCAGCTCCATCTAAACCAGCAGTGGTATTTGTACATGGTGCTGGATACCTTCAAAATGTTCATTATTGGTGGAGCCAGTATTTTAGAGAGTATATGTTCAATAATTTATTAGCTGATAACGGTTATACCGTGATTGATATTGACTACACAGCCAGTTCAGGCTATGGTCGTGATCATCGTACCGGCATCTATCGTCATATGGGGGGAAAAGACCTGACAGATCATGTTGATGGAGTAAAAATGTTAGTTGAAAAATATGGGGTTAATCCGGAGAACGTTGGAATTTATGGAGGATCATACGGTGGTTTTATGACCCTGATGGGATTGTTTACTACGCCCGAAGTGTTTAAATCTGGTGGTGCTTTGCGTTCTGTTACTGACTGGGCTCATTACAACCACGGTTATACGGCAAATATCCTTAATGAACCAGCAAACGATGAAATAGCATACAAAAAAAGCTCACCAATCTATTTCGCCGAAGGATTGAAAGGAAACCTGCTGATGGCCCATGGAATGGTTGATGTCAATGTTCACTTTCAGGATATTGTCAGGTTATCTCAGCGTTTGATTGAATTAAAAAAGGATAACTGGGAACTTGCGGTTTATCCGGTTGAAGATCACGGCTTTATTGAGCCTTCGAGCTGGACAGATGAATATAAACGCATCTTTAAGCTATTTGAGAATACCTTAAAAAGGTAAGTGAAATTATAGAAAAGCATGTTTTAAATTTGCAAAGCTTCGAAAAATAGAAATAAAATGTTGAAAACTTATTTGAGAAGAATAGTGAAAATTTGTAATTTTATAAAATAAAGGTTAATCAAACTTAAGGCTTTTGTTCAACGAAATTGAAACGCCTTTCAATCATGCAGAGATTGCACGCTGAGAGACGGATTAAAGCTTTAAGCAATACAAGTTTTTAATTGTAATTTTGGAGAAGCGGTCAGATAGTCAATATCTGATCGCTTTTTTCATTAAAATCTCTCGGCCAATCATGGTCTGCAAAATCCGGCAAGTAAATTTTTTGTGTTATCCTGATTAAACATTCTTTTTTGGTTATTTTCGAAATTCATACCTCATAAATTATGAATTCACGCAAATTAGGATTTAGTATTTTAATGTTTATACCCTTATTTGTTGCCGGGCAAACATCAGTGCAGTATAACTCTGCAGAGATCAAACTTGGACTCCAAAAATTGAATGTACTGGGTTCTGCATTATATATTGCAGCACATCCAGATGATGAAAATACCAGACTCCTTGCATTTCTGGCCAAAGAAAAAAAATATAGAACCGGATATCTATCCCTTACCAGAGGTGATGGCGGCCAAAACCTAATTGGAAACGAACAGTCAGAATTACTGGGGCTAATACGTACCCAGGAATTACTTGCTGCAAGAAGAACCGATGGTGCTGAACAGTTTTTTTCTAGGGCCATTGATTTTGGATTCTCCAAACATGCTGAAGAAACCTTTCGTATTTGGGATAAGGAACAAATTCTGGCTGATGCTGTTTGGGTAATTCGCAAGTTCAAACCTGATGTCATTATCACACGCTTTCCAGAAGACTCGCGTGCCGGTCATGGACAGCATGCCGCATCGGCTATTATAGCCCATGAGGCATTTATTGCAGCAGCAGATCCAAAACGTTTTCCTGAACAATTAAAATATGTAGAAGCATGGCAAGCCAGACGAATAGTTTGGAATACATACAAGTTCGGCTCAATGAATACCACTGCCGAAGATCAATTAAAACTGGAGGTTGGTGCCTTTAACCCTTTACTGGGGAAAGGCTACGGTGAAATTGCCGCCGAGAGCCGCACAAATCATAAAAGTCAGGGTTTTGGAAGTGCCCGGCAGCGCGGACAAGCAGTAGAATATTTTATTCATACAGCAGGAATTTTATCAAAGAACGACCTATTTGAAGGAATAAATTCTCAATGGAGCCGTATCCAGGGAGGTGAAGAAATCGGGAAAATGATTCATGCCGCGGATCAGAATTTTAACTCTGATAAACCGTCAGCTTCTGTGCCTGCCTTGGTCAAGATCCTAAAGGTTATTGAGAGTTTACCCGAAGGTTATTGGAAAGAACAAAAATCTAAAGAATTAAAAGATCTGACTGCAGCCGCAGCCGGACTATGGTTTGAGTCGTATACTTTACAGGCCGTGCAGGCATTGGGAGACAGCATAAAAATACGTTCTGATATTGTTCTTCAATCCAAATTCCCCGTTAAATTGCTAAGTATAAACACACAAAAACAGGATTTTGATTTGAAGGAAGGAGTAACAAAAAGTGTTCAAAGCAGTGTATTGGCAAAAGAGATCACAGAACCTTACTGGCTGTTCGAAGATCATCCCATGGGCATGTTTAAAATCGATGATCAGCTGTTAATTGGCCATCCTGAGAAGCCCGTTTCAGCAATAATTAGCTTCAGTTTCAGAATTGAAGATCATGAAATTTCATATCAGCGCCCCGCAGTTTATAAATATACTGATCAGGTTAGGGGTGAAGTTTATCAGCCTTTGATCGTTGCACCAGCGGTTACAGCCAGTATCACAGATAAAGCATACGTTTTTGTGGGAAACACCAGCAAAAGCATCACAGTTGTTCTTAAAAGCTTTCGGAATAAAACTCAAGGAACTATAAGTCCGCAGGTACCACCAGGATGGAAAATTGAACCGCAACAAATAGTATTTAATCTTCCAAAAAAGGGAGACGAAAAAACAGTTCAGTTTACAATCAGCCCTAGCGATCAGGCTGAATCCGGAAAGTTTTCATTACAAGTTCAGTCGGCAGGACAGACTTATAATCGGGCTCACCGCATTATTAATTATGATCATATTCCAATTCAAAATCTTTTTCCGCTCGCCGAGGCAAAAATAGAACGGGTTGAACTTAAAACCGGGGGTAAAAAAATCGGATATATTGCAGGTGCGGGTGATCTAATCCCTGAGTCATTACAACAAATTGGTTATCAGGTTAGTACTCTGTCCGAAACCGAGATAATGACTGCCGATCTCTCAAATTACGATGCAATCATCACTGGGGTGAGGGCTTATAATGTTAATGAAAGATTAACTCTAATGCAGCCAAAACTTATGGACTATGTGAACAGGGGTGGCACATTCCTGGTACAGTATAATGTAAATAATCCTCTTTTGGTACAGAATATAGGACCCTATCCCTTTAAAATCTCGCGCGACCGAGTAACAGAAGAAAATGCAGTGGTCACATTCATCGACAAAGACCATCCAATATTAAACTACCCCAATAAGATCAACCAAAAAGATTTTAATGGCTGGATTCAGGAAAGAGGTTTATATTTCACAACTGATGCTGATCCAAAATATAGTCGTATTTTAAGTATGAATGACTCTGGAGAACCTGCAAAAGATGGATCTTTAATGGTTGCAGAGTATGGCAAGGGAAGATTTGTTTATACATCACTCGTATTTTTCAGAGAATTACCAGCAGGAATACCCGGTGCATATAGATTATTTGTAAATTTGATCACTAATAAAAAATAAATGAAAACCGAAAAAAGTAAAACAAGCAATAGTATTTATTATATTATTCCAGCTGTATTATGTGGCGTATTTACAGCATGCGTAGTGTCTGGAACCGTATTCCATATGGTATTGGGTGCAGTATTTGGACTTCTTTCAGCAGGATTCTGGAGCAATGTTGTTCAGAAGAATGAAGAAGCCTAATCAGGAACATATTCCTTTCTTTAAAACCTGGAATCAGTTTTATTATCTTTTGATCATATGGCTGGCCATTCTGATCGTATTCTGTTATCTATTCACAAAAACTTTTGAATGAGCGGGATAGATTGGATAGTATTAGTTGCAACCCTATTTATAATTGTAGCTTATGGCATTTATAAAAGCCGGGGAACAAATAATATCGATGGTTTCTTACTTGGGAATAAATCATTTCCCTGGTATAGTGTAACGCTTTCGGTGATGGCCACTCAGGCTAGTGCCATTACTTTTCTTTCTGCTCCGGGACTGGCATTTTCATCGGGTATGTCATTTGTGCAATTCTATTTCGGACTGCCCTTGGCAATGATCGTGCTTTGTATTACGTTCGTGCCCATTTTCCACAAACTAAAAGTTTATACCGCCTACGAATTTCTGGAGAAACGCTTTGATCTAAAAACAAGAGCGCTAACGGCTTTTCTGTTTCTTGTACAGCGCGGGCTTTCAACCGGAATTACTATTTATGCTCCATCAATTATTCTGTCAACAATCCTCGATATTGATACTACCTATACCACGCTATTTATCGGTGGGCTTGTAGTTACTTATACAGTTTATGGTGGGTCAAAAGCGGTATCTTATACTCAAATGCTCCAAATGACAGTCATATTCTCGGGCTTGCTAGTTGCTGGAATATTAGTGGTACAACTGCTTCCTGATAGTGTCGGATTTGGCAAAGCCCTTCAAATAGCCGGTAAAATGGGCCGTACTAACGCAATAGATTTTTCTTTTGACTGGAACAATCAATATACAGTTTGGAGTGGTTTGATTGGTGGCTTTTTTCTCCAATTGTCTTATTTCGGAACCGACCAAAGTCAGGTAGGACGGTATCTTACAGGCTCATCAGTAGCACAAAGTCGCTTGGGCTTATTGATGAATGGCCTGGTGAAGATCCCAATGCAATTCCTGATCCTGCTTATTGGTGTACTTGTTTTTACATTTTATCAATACACTCAACCTCCAATTTTCTTTAACAGTTATGAATTAGGGAAATTAGAGAAAAGCGCATACGGGAAAGATCTTGAAAAAATCAAAGCGGACTATTCAGATGCATTTATTAAGAAACAGGCCGAGATACGCCAGCTAGAACTGGCGCTTGATGCTGAAGATGAGAAGGCAATAAAGGCCCACAGAATAATTCTTGAAGCGGCCGACAAAAAAACAAAAGCGATCAGGCAGCAAGCGGTTGACCTGATGAAAAAGAATGATCCTGAAGCAGAAACAAATGATAATAATTACGTATTTCTAAGCTTTGTAACGCGCTATCTGCCTCAAGGCCTTATTGGATTACTTATCGCAATCATCTTTTTGGCATCTATGGGTTCAACAGCCAGTGCTTTAAATTCGCTGGCCTCAACCACAGTAGTAGATATCTACAAACGCCTGATCAATCAAAATGCTTCAGATGAAAAATATCTTTCTGTATCCCGATGGATTACCATCATGTGGGGACTATTAAGCCTCCTTATGGCACTTTTTGCAAGCAAAATGGGCAATCTACTCGAAGCGGTTAATATTTTAGGGTCGCTGTTCTATGGCACGATACTCGGGATTTTTGTTGTTGGCTTCTACCTGAAAAAGGTTGGAGGCTCTGCAACATTTATAGCAGCCTTAATTACAGAGGTGATCGTATTCAGTTGCTGGATGATGAACATCATGGCTTTTCTATGGTTAAATGTGGTAGGATGTATACTCGTTGTTCTGATTGCAAGTATTCTGCAGCGATTCAAAAAAAATGCTTTGGAAAAACCTGCGTTTTAAAACTCAGATCATAAATACCGTTGCTTCAAAATAGCAACATGATGGTTTACATGTCCGGCCATAATAAAAATCAAGGCTCTCACACTTATTGGTTTATCATTTGAAATTCCGGATCGATCGATCTCAATCTCCATAAGGGATCTAATTAAATACATATTGGCCTTTCGTAAAGCTGCAAACTCATCCGCGAGGCTTTCCAAACTCCTGTCTGCAAAATGAGCATTTAATACGTAATCATTTTCATCAAAACCTGGCAGCGGGGTTGCGTCATTCCGAGCAATTCGCAAGGCACGATAAGCCATTATCCGTTCAGTATCAATTACATGTCCAGCTAGCTCTTTTATTGTCCATTTTCCTTCGGAATAGGCAAATGAAGACTTTTCTGCAGGGATACTCCTTAACAAAGCGGAAAATGATTCCATCTGCTGTTCTAGTTCAGTCAACACATCATCGCTAACCGTATCGACGTATCCTTTATAAAAAAGGGGGAATTCTTCAGCTTTTGGTCGCTTCATAAATCATATTACTTTTTAACACTATCCGGAAAGTTGTACCCTTTCCTAGTTCAGAATCTTTGACAAAAACACTACCCTGATGGTAATTCTCAATAATTCGCTTAGTGAGCGAAAGACCAAGTCCCCATCCTCGTTTTCTAGTAGTATATCCGGGTTGAAAAACTGCATCAAATTTTAATCTTGGAATACCCGCACCCGTGTCTATGATGTCAATGAAAACCTGTTCTTTTACCAGATTCTCTTTAATCTCAACCTTAATACTTCCCTGTCCCTCAATGGCATTCACAGCATTTTTAAGTATATTTTCAATAACCCAGTCAAACAAAGGCACATTAACCAATGCCTCAACCTGCTTATCTCCTGATAAAATGAATTCGATCTTATCACTCACCCTAACCTTGAAATAATTGACAAATTCTGCAACCACATCATATACCACGTGATTATGCAGAATGGGCTTTGAACCGATCTTAGAAAATCGATCAGCAACCATTTCGAGTCGCTTGACATCATTCTCCATTTCAATGATCAAGGGGTCATCAGGAGCATTAAACTTAGATTTAAGTAGCTCTACCCAGGCCATTAATGAAGAAATTGGTGTGCCTAACTGATGGGCTGTTTCTTTCGCCAAACCCACCCAAACCTGGTCCTGCTCCGATTTTCTGGAAGAATTGAAAACCCCATAAGCCAGTAGTAGAAAGATCGCGATTATTGACAATTGTAAGTAAGGGAAAGCCCTCAATTGAGTTAATAAAGTAGAATCCTTATAATAGACATACCATTTCTCGTTATTCCGGTTGTTTAATTCAAGTAATATTGGCTGCGGATGCTGAGATTTCATCTCTTTGAGCTGAGATTTAAAGTATTTAGGGTCGTACTTTTTCTTAGAATCAGCCTCCAGATCAAAATTTGTTTTTGTACTGTCAAGCCCACGCCAAGTGATGATATTTTCAGCAGAATCAACCACGATTGCCGGAACTGCCAAACTATCGCGCATGCTGTAGATAAAGGTTATATATTCATCATTCACATCGGGCATCGCGATTATATTACGGGTACTTCTTGCCCATAATTCAGCTCGTGTACGCTCTGCAGTAGATATATTCCTTACCAGATAGTCTGTATACCATAGCGATGCACCCACAATAATTAGTGCAAATGCAATTAAAATAAACTTCCAGCGGCGTTTCCTATCGTATGAATTCATATATTTCAGCAAATTACAAAAGGAAATTGAAAGGTAGGAATTTAGTTGGTTAGTTGATGTTATTTGGTTACCCGATAGCTATCGGGTTGGTTAGGAATGTAGTGGTTCATTGAAAATCAATTCTCAACTATTCCCTAAATAACTATTGTATTCGAAACTACACTAATTTACTCCGAACTGACAACACATAACTGACAACTGATAACATTCTTTTATCTTTGCCGCATGCCTGATATCACTAAAAAAGTAAGAGTACGTTTTGCACCCAGCCCTACAGGAGGATTACATCTTGGGGGAGTAAGAACTGTGTTATTTAATTATTTGTTTGCCCGTAAACATAGCGGTGACTTTATTCTGAGAATAGAAGATACTGACCAAAACCGTTATGTAGAAGGTGCAGAACGTTATATTTTAGATTGTCTTGTATGGTGCGGATTAAATCCGGATGAAGGCCCAAAAAATGGTGGTCCATTTGCTCCATACAGACAGAGCGAGCGCAAGGCAAATTACAGGATCTATGCAGAACAACTGATTAGAGATGGGTATGCTTATTATGCATTTGATACTACTGAGGAGCTTGATGAACAAAGGCAAATAACACCCAACTTTCGCTATGGACATGAAAACCGAAGTTTTCTACGGAATTCATTAAATCTAACCGAAGAAGAAACAAAAGCATTACTTGATCAGGGGATTCCGCATGTGATTCGTATCAAGGTTCCAGCAGATGAAACCCTGCACTTTTTTGATATGATTCGTGGCGATGTCAGTTTTGATACCAACCTAGTTGATGATAAAGTATTATTAAAAGCAGATGGTATGCCAACCTACCATCTGGCAGTAGTTGTTGATGATTATTTAATGAAAATCAGTCATGCATTCAGAGGTGAAGAATGGCTTCCTTCAGCACCGGTACATATTCTTCTGTGGGAATACCTTGGATGGAAAGCAGATATGCCGGAATGGGTGCATCTTCCGCTGATCCTCAAGCCTGATGGAAATGGAAAACTGAGTAAACGTGATGGTGACAGGCTTGGATTCCCGGTTTATGCAATGAACTGGAAAGATCCAAAAACTGGAGAAACAACACGTGGTTTTCGTGAAATGGGATATCTTCCTGAAGCATTCGTAAATATGCTGGCACTTTTGGGATGGAACGACGGAACGGAGCAGGAGATCTTCAGTATGAATGAACTGATTGAAAAGTTCAGCATCGAGAGAGTCAGTAAGGCAGGCGCAAAATTTGATTTCGAAAAAGCAAAATGGTTTAACCATGAATACATTAAAAAGTCTGAAGTAGCAGCTATTAAAGATCAGGTTTTTGCCATTCTTGAAGAAAAAAGTATTCAAATTGCAAATGATGAATATTTTATAAAAGTTTTATCGGTTGTGAAAGAGCGTATGATCTTTCTGCAGGATTTCTGGGAGCAGGCATCATTCTTCTTTGAACAACCTGTTGATTATGACTTGAATGCAGTGAAACCAAAATGGGCAGATGCCAAGACCGAATTCTTTCTTGAACTCATCAAAACTTATGAGGCAATATCAGGATCTGAATACTGGGAAGCTCTGAATTTGGAAACTGTTTTCAAAACCTTAGCTGAAGAAAAAGATATCAAACCTGGCGAATTGATGCTTCCATTCAGAGTCATGTTGGTTGGCGGAAAATTCGGTCCGGGCGTATTTGATATTGCTTTACTTATTGGAAAAAAGGAAACAATCAGCAGGATTCAGAAGGCCTTGATTGCTTTTACTGAAGACTAAAAAATAAAATGGAGGTTTTAGTCTTGCATTTGCTGGTGCACGCATGTAGTGTGTAATTTCACTAATCCAAACTTACAATTGCTGGCGCACGCGTGTCGCGTGTGCCTCTTCCTAAACTATATTATTCCACTCTGATTTGTCTTTTCAATGATCAGCTTTGTGCTTATTTTAACGAAGGGCCCTCACCTGCTGAAGGGCAGGTTTCGGGATGACATTGGATTTAGATTTGATATTAATTTTTTTGCGCTGTGCAGGTTTCCTCCCTACCTACCAGCAGGTAGGCAATACCGCGCAGGTCAGTGAAGCACAATTTTTATTCTCCGACACGCTAGCACAGACCTTAAATATCCGTTCCTCCCGCCTTGACTGGTGCGGCAATTACAGTCCTAGCCCTCGCAGAACCTTTCATAGCAGCAGGCGCAGCGGTGGGATTTTTGGTACTTTTTTCCTATAGAAAAAGGACTAGGCCCACGCGGCTATGAGCGGAATCAAATTATGAATTCTTGGTGGGTACCACCAAGCATAAGGGAAATTAATTATCTCGTATTTGATTTTTTAAATCGCTTTGCCCGTGTCATCCTGAACAAAGTGAAGGAACTTTGTTGTATGAATGATAGTTTGTTTTGCCCGCTCATCGCCGCGGGAGTGGCTAGTGTCTTTTGTCTTGAAACAAAAGGCACCAAAAGTTCAAGAAAGAACGATGCTTCCACCGCACAGGGCAAAACACCTGGCCCGCCGTTCTTTCATCCCACCGCACTGGAATTGTAGTTCATTTTTTATTTATTCTTTTTAGTGAAAACTTGACAGAGTACTAAGGTGAGCGTTAGTGGGCTTATGAACGTTCATCCACCAACGGCTGCGTACAGGGCTATGATATTTATAGTAAGGATGCTTTTAGAATTATAGCCCTGTCCAATGCCGCGCAAGACGGTTATAAAAAAGGTTCAGTGAAGTAATTAAGTGGAGCTTTAGGAGTGTCGGTAGCTAACTCCAAGTACTGGAAAACTTATATCAATCTCAAACAAATCGTCCATTCACTGAACCTCCGTTCACCTCTCTTCCGCATTGACTGGTGCGGCAATTACTGTCCTAGCCTTCGCAGAACCTTTCATAGCAGCAGGCGCAGCGGTAGCGTTTATTCGGTGTAGTTTATTGTTTTTTAAAGGCCCTCATGGTCTCGTCGTACCGCCTCGGCTTGGTTCTTTTTTGCTACAGAAAAAGAACTAGGCCCCCGCGGCTATGAGCGGAGTGAAATCATGAATGATTGGTGGGTACCACCAAGCAAAGGGAAAACGGCATTGTGTGAATGGAAGAAGCATTGCCTGCATACGGTAGTAAGGCATAACATTCAATTTAGATTGATTTTAGTCTTTTAAATTCCAATTATCAATGCAAAAACGTATATTGTTTATTTAGAACCTAATTCAAGCATCCTGTTTCTTAAAATTGAATACCCAAATACAGGAAAAAGAGACTACTTCAAATTTGACTATTGTCTATTTTAAAAAATAAAATAAAAACAAGCTCATGAAAAACCTATCAAAGTTTACCATCGTTAGCCTACTCCTATTATTATTTTTGGCACCACTTGCACAGGCATCTAAACCTGTAAGAATCGCAACGATCGGGGCTTCCCCTTCCATCAATAAAAATCAGTCGCCAGAGGCCTTAGTCGAACAGATGATTAGTTTTTGGCAGGGCCAGCTCAATCAAGTTCTTAGTTCTAAACTGGATTTGATTGTATTACCCGAAATTTGTGATGTACCGGTCGGCTTGAGTACTTCAGAGCAAAAAATTTATGTCGAAGCAAAGAAAAACAAGCTTTCAGACTTTTTTGCCAAAATAGCCCGAGAAAATAATTGCTATATCGCCTTTGGATCATTACATAATACTGATAAGGGTCTTCGCAATTCCCTGATTTTACTGGACAGGGCCGGAAAAATTGCAGGGACCTATCATAAGAACTTTCCAACTATTCCTGAAATGGAACAAGGTGTTATCCCCGGTGATCAAAGCCCGATTTTTCAATGTGATTTCGGTACGGTTGGAATGGCTATTTGTTTTGATTTGAATTATGATGAATTGCGTGCAAAATATGTACAACAACAGCCAGATATCATCCTCTTTTCCTCAGTTTACCATGGCGGATTGATGCAAAGCACATGGGCTTATTCCTGCCGTTCTTATTTTGTAAGTGCCATAGGAGTTGTACAATTGCCTTCTGAAGTTCTTAACCCCCTTGGAGAGATTGTCGCAAGCAGTACCAATTATTTCAATTATACTCTTGCCACCATTAACTTAGATTATGAATTAGCCCATCTGGATTATAACTGGGATAAACTAAAGAAACTAAAGGCGAAATATGGAGATGCAGTTAGTATTCATGATCCCGGAAAAGTGGGCTCAATAATGATTAAAAGCGAAGATAAAGCCATTAGTGCCCTGCAGATGGCAAAGGAATTCGATATTGAACTTCTTGATACTTATTTTGACCGTTCTAGAATGTTTAGAAAAAAACAATTGGGAAAAGCCTTATAATTTTACTTTTTTAATGAAGTAGATTCGGAAGTATTAATGATTTAGTTACTCTAAATATGCGAAGAAAATATGCTTCATAATTACGTGTTATATTCTTAGAACTTGCCAATAAAAACAAGCTGTCATTGGTTTCATTTTTAATGAAAAGGTTGGGGAAGACAAACATTAGTTATCCCTTAAACTCATTTCAAGTTAAAAATCGTATTAGTTCTGCTGGAAAAGAAATGGTAAATGTTGTACCCTTGGTAATCTCAGAATTAATGCTAATAACAATCTTATGATAATCGGCAATGCTCTTTACAATTGATAATCCAAGTCCATACCCTGCCGAATCTTCAGACTGATTGGCTTTCTTGAAGCGATTAAAAATAGTTCCGACATCTTCCTTTGGGATACCTATACCGCTATCAATCAAATCAATATCATAAGAGCCATCAGGATTAATTCGATTAACAATATGAATAAATCCCGAAGGTTTATTATACCTTATCGCATTATTAACTAGGTTATATATCATCTGAAAAAGCAAGTCGCGGTTGATATTTACAAGGATAATTTTATTTGAAATATCAATCTTAAGACTAATATTTTTTTCGCTAAGCCTGTGGCTAATCTCATCCATCACATCGGCAAATAACTCGGCTGCCGGTACAGATTCCTTTTTGCTGAACTGTTCATTTTCAATCCTAGATATCAATAAAAGCGAATGAACGATACGTTTCAAGCGGTTCAGTGTTTTTTGCATCCCGATTAGTCGTTCTTGAACAAAATCGGAAACTTCGGGTTCGCCCATCAGGTTCTCAATCTTATTTTGTAAAATTCCAATTGGAGTCATCAGCTCATGAGATGCATTGGCTGTAAATTCTCTTTCTTTCTCAAATGCCTCATGGATTTGCTCCATCAAGTTAATGAGCGAATCATCCAGAAACCTAAAATCAGTAGTGTTAGTTTGGATAGGAACAGAATTCTCATTAAAAGGGAACTTCCTATTGATTATTTTGGTCCTGATGATACGATTCAATGGCCCGAGTAGGTACCGGGTATAAAACAAATCAATGATCAGGGTTATGAGAATTAATCCAAGAAGAACATAGGTTGCAATACGTTGCAGTGGCCGTTCATATTGATCGATGGTTTCAATAGTTTTCCCAATCTCCATCAAAAAGGTGCCATTTTCTGTTACAAAGGAATGAGTTAAAACCCTGTAATTAAGCGTATCCTGCTCTATAATTCGTTCATCAGTGTAGATGGTATCCAGAACAAAGCCCTTTTCAACAGGTTCAAGAGAAATATATTCCTCTTTAAGCATGGTATAACTTCCATAACTTTCCTCACCCTGTAAATAGGTATCAACGCCATTCTTGGCTACTACTTCAAGAACTTTTTTTTGCTGTTGCTGTAGGTAATAATCGGTATAGTTACGGGCAATTTCCCCAATCAGATAAGGTAAGGTAAGTACGAACAGCAAAACTATAGCAAGCTTTGATAATGTGATAAATAAAGTAAGCTTGCTTATTAATTTCAACCTATTTTCTGATTTTATAACCTACACCCCTAACCGTTTCAAGCCATTCTACTTGCCCGAAAGCAGCTAATTTTTTTCGGATATTCTTAATATGTACGTCAATGTAATTCGAGTCATAATCATCATCAGCAAATGTACCCCAAATATGCTCACTTAACTGCATTCTAGTGAGCACTCTGTTCTTATGCAAAAGTAGGTAGCTCAATAAATCAAATTCTTTTCTAGTCAGATCGATCTCGTTTATCTGATGACTCACAATTCTTTTTTGAAGATCAATGACAAATTCTCCCAAAAGAATTTCATGGGTGTTTAAATTAAATTTTCTTCTAGAAATTGCTTGCATCCTCGACTGAAGTTCAAGCAATGAAAATGGCTTGGGGAGGTAATCGTCGGCCCCAAGATCTAGTCCTACAATACGGTCTTCAATATTTCCGCGGGCAGTCAGAATAATATATGCTGCATCAGGATTTAACTTTTTAGCCTCCTGAAGCACTTTTAGTCCATCAAGGTCAGGCAATCCAAGATCCAACAACACAAAATCATAGGGGTTAACTCCAAGCATTTCCAAACCCTTACCTGCGGTATGAGCCATATCACATATATAAAATGCTTTTTTCAGAAACGCCTCAACTTCGTAAGCCAGCGTTTTCTCATCTTCGATTAGTAGTACTTTCAAATCAGAATTGGTAATAGAGACTTAAATTAAAAAATGAACGTGGTTTTTGTTTGTTTTCTGAAACATTCTTCCCTAACGTTGAAACCTGCCATCCGGTCTCAATTAGATAATTATTTCTGTTATAGCCCAATAAAAAATTCATATTGTAAGAGATCATATCGAAACTACTTACATTTCTGGTTATCTTATAATTCTGTTCCCTAGGATTATTAAAGCGGGGATCAATTGGAATCATATTACCAAATCTATCGCGTCTGACAATATATTCCTCAAGATAATTCAAGGTGCCTCCTACAAGCTCTAAGCCGGGCTCGAAAGAAATAAAATCCTTATTACTAAACAAACTTCCAAGGTTTAGAGCCTTCGACGCTGTGAATGACATGAACAGATCCTGCTGAGTACCAAATGCGTAATAGGTATTCAAACCGGTTTTTATAATATTCATATCGTAAACCAGAGAAGCGCTCAGCGTATTTTCATTGGCTGCACCCAAAAGAGGAGAGTTCTTGGCAAAAATTGAACGGGTGTACCCAACTGCAGTGCTAAAATTTTTTGACAGATCGGCTTCAAAGCCTGCTGAAAGATCAAGTTCAGAGATTGCTGATCCTCCTACATTAATCAATTTATAAGAACCAGCAGAAAAATAAAATCCACTCTTTAACCTCAAAGCAGCATTTGTAAGTATATAGGGAAGTTTTTCTTCGGCTGTTTGACCATAATAATTGGCATTATTGCCATATATTCCAGCAAGAGTAAGGGTAGTTCTTTTGGCTTCTATTGCTGTAGAATCTCGTTGCGCATAGGCGTTAATTGCCATAAGCAAACTAACAACAAGAACAATATACCCTCTATTCATATAAAATAATTAGGACGTTTAAAAATGAATGCCTCCAAATCCTTTTTTAGGTATTCTCATCGGTGGTCTTTTTATTGGCATGCGATCAGTTACTGTCTTGGGCTTCAGTTTGGGCATTGACCGTGGAACTTGTTTAATTCCAGAACGCTGACGAATTCGTTGATTCCGCCCGTTTATTTCCTGAACGGGTCTGAGATCATCCGGTCTGTTTACTCCGGGTCTGTTTTCACCTGGACCCCTATCACCGGGTCTGTTTTCACCAGCTTGACGATCTTGTTCTTTTTTGACCCCTCCCCTTTTTACTGGAATAGAATCTATGAAAACTGTTGAGATTTCCTCAACACTTAATTTAATGATGGGTTTATCTTCAATTTCCTTATCGCCGGCATAAAGCATAGCCGGAAATATGCCAAGAATGGCAATCAGGATAAGTGTACGATAAACAGGTATTAATTTCATCTGGTGTAAAAATAATGAAAGTTTGACTCAGTTAGAGGCAAACAATCATTTTGAGGTTTAAAGGTAATTTAGGAAGCAAACCTTACAAATTCCGGGTATTACCGCGGTTATTGATTCCGATATTCGGACGGCTGAGTTTCGAACCTGTACCTGAATTAGGTCTGACACTGGTATTTACGCCGCCGTTCAAACCTGCTCCGCGTGTTTTTCCTGAAGGGCCACATCCTTCTTTTCCTTTCATACGATCAGTTTTACCTTTCCTTGCTTTTGCTGGATCCTGAGAACCATCAGCAGCAACAGTACTGGTTTCGGGCCTGTCAGATTCTGTACCGGTTCTACTTGGAGTTCTATTCCTGATGCCTTGATCAAGGCTAATTTGTGAATAAGCAGTAGCTGTGAAAAATAAAATAGCGAGTAATAAAAATTGTTTTTTCATGTCTCTTAGTTTAGGTAATGCGATAAGCTATAGTCAAAGATTGTTGTCGAACATGAAGAGTAGATGAATTTTTGAAAAGAATTTTAATAGGAGAGCATTTTAAATAACTAAATCTTCTAAATCAAGCCTTTGCATGCTTAATATCAGTCATTTCAGTCCTTTTGAATCATAATCAAGAACCATTTTCTTTTGGATTAATCACAATCAGATTTTATTTACTTAAGAAAAGCATAGTACATAGCTTGGATAAGAAAAATATGCTGCTGTTCAAAAATTATATAAAATTAATATTTAATTGATTTATTGATAATGTACCCTAACTAATTTTACGAAAAAACTAGCTATGAAACAATTAAAAATCGTTTGCCTTCTATCTATTACCGTGGTATTATTTTCTTGTAGAAAACAAGAAGCGGCATCTCCATTAGAAAATACACAAAATGAAGATTTAACTGCTTATCAAGAAATAGCATCAATTAACCTAGGGGGATCGGGTGCAGCAGAAATTTCAACTTTTGACCCATCCACTAAAAGGTTGTTTGCTGTAAATAACGGTACTGAAAATAAAATTGATGTTTTAGATATAAGTAATCCTGCAAGCATAACTGTGATAAAATCAATCAGCATGGCTCCATATGGCGGTTATGTTAATAGTGTAGCTGTGAGTAATGGAAAATTAGCAGCCGCTATTGAATCGATCAACAAACAATCTCCAGGAAAAATTGTTGTATTTAATACCTCAAATTATGCTGAAATTAAATCAATCACTGTAGGTGCTCTACCAGATATGGTTACATTCAGCCCGGATGGCAATTACATCATTTCAGCAAACGAAGGTGAACCTAGTGCAGATTATCAAAATGATCCTGAAGGCAGTGTTTCTATTATTAAAGTTTCTGACTATTCAGTAACTACCTTAAATTTCTCATCTTTTGAAAGTCAGTTGGCTAGTTTAACAGCACAAGGATTCAGGATTTTTGGTCCTGGAAAAAACTTTATTAAAGATATCGAGCCAGAGTATGTAACAGTTTCTGACGATTCGAAAACTGCCTATGTTGCCTTACAAGAAAATAATGCAATTGCTGAAATTGATATAATAACTTCAACCATTAAAAAAATAACCCCTCTTGGATTTAAAGATTATTCAGTTGCTGGAAATGCTATAGATGCGAGTGATAAAGACAATAAAATCGAATTTAGTAATTATGCCAAAGTTTTTGGGGTTTATATGCCTGATGCGATAGCTTATTTTAATCATAATGGGACTCCTTATTTATTTACAGCAAATGAGGGAGATTCAAGAGAATACGCGGCCTATAACGAAATGAAAAAAGTAAGTGCCATTACCTTGGATGCGACAAATTTTCCAAATGGTTCTTCATTAAAAACGGATGCTGTTTTAGGAAGATTAAATATTACAACAACACTTGGTGATATAGATTCAGATGGTGATTTTGATGCTTTATATTCTTTAGGATCTAGATCATTTAGTGTGTGGGATGCGACATCAGGGAAGCAGGTTTTTGATAGTAAAAATGAGCTAGATAGTAAAGCGAAAGATTTAGGAATTTATGATGATGGTAGGAGTGATGACAAGGGAGTAGAACCAGAATCAGTAAGTCTTGGTAGAGTAGGAAGTAAAAATATTGCCATTATTGGGCTTGAAAGAGCAGATGCATTTGCAATATATGATATTACCAATCCGACATCTCCAGTTTTTATAAAAATGTATAAAACAGGTGATGCTCCCGAAGGAATCCTATTCATACCTGCTTCAAAAAGTCCAATTAATCAAAGTTTAATTGTTGTTAGCAGTGAAAATGATGGACTAGTAAAAATATATAAAACTAATAAACTTTAGTCTTGGCAGATAATTACTGCCATTAATTTAGTTGAATAGTATATTTTAAAAAGGAATTTTAAATCACTTATGATTAATTTCATAAGTGATTTTTTTTGATGTTCGGTGGTCTTGTTTAAATACTACCTCAGGATTGGCCTTCAAACCTGAGCCGATATTCAATGGCCGAAGCATGCACCTTAAAAAACAAGAAAAACTTTTGAATAACGCCGAGCCTAACCGGCGATAGTGGGTAGCAGATTAATTAGGAAGGGGGGCTTAATATTGAATTTAAAAGGATTTACCCCACATACTATCATATATGAAGTATTTGTTGCTGTACCTTAATTTTCCACGCAGGCCTAATTTATTACTGATAAAACGAATAAAATAAATCAGAAGTTCATTTAATTAAAATGCCTCTTCCGAGGCATTTTAATTAAATTTTATCTAAGAGAATTGATATATGCAGCTATCTTCAAGCCATCTTCCTTTTTAACCTGAGGCATCGGTGGCATTGGTGTAGGATACTCTGGCCAATTTTCAGGCTGCGGATTATGTATCAACTGAACAATTTTTTCAGGACTATATTTACGTTTAGCAATATCCTTGAAAGCTGGCCCTACTATCTTTCTATCAGGATTATGACAGGATAAACAAGTATATGAAGCCAGCATTCCCTTAACATCATTGTATGTAGGTACCTTTTCAACTTGTGCAAGCACTTGAGCAACCTGTTTTACAGGTGCTGCAACTGTTGTTTTCTTTACTCCAGTAGTTACCGAGGGCGCTTGCGCTATCACAATAGCTGAGTTTTTAGTACTAACTTCTGTCATAGAAAGTTTGGCACCCTCAGGTATATTATTCAAGGTATAATAAGCGGTAGGATGTACTAGTGAATAGAAATTATCCCGTTCACGGATACCATCAAGCTTTAAAGTATGGATATAATACCTACGCAGATTATCTACAATGACCCTGGCTTTTAGCCCATCTGCAGAGAGTTTAACTCCTTTAATTGCCAGGTTTTGAGTATTAACCGGCGGACTACCGTAAACAGGATGATACTTATAGATATAACTTTCTACTGAATAAGATGCTAGATCTTCAGCTGACTTCGGATCAACAGGTAGCGTAAATTCAATTTCAAACCCATCGGGCATTGCTCTGACAGCTTTCATCTCAAAAGGTGTTTTATTATTCCAAACCAGACGCTGCAAGCCCTCATTGGCCTCGCCAGCAGAACCCCATCCGCGGTTTGTTTCACCAATGAATAAGGAACTATCTCTGGCCCATGACATTCTCATTACCCCTGATCTGAATCCTGACCGAAACATAAAAGATGCGCCCTGAAATTCGCCATTAACCTTTTCTAAAAATACCCTTGACAGGATACTCATTCCCTGATCACCTACCAGGGTTTGACCTTCAAAAGGACCAAAATAGCCTTTAGGTATAGTAATTGGCTCTGAATTAGATATACCTAATATTCCATAAGGCAGCCAAACAGCAGGTAGACGCAATTCCGGAAACTCTTTTTTCATTTCAAAAAGAGTTTTAAAATTCTCGTTGACCACATTCTCAGGTTTAATATAACGACCCTTATCATTCTTTACTTTTCGGGGATCGATCTTTGAGTTAAACTGCTCTGTAGTTAATTTAAGAGGCGAACTTGGCATTCCACTCCAGGCCAAACCTGCAGGATGTCCCATAAAATCGCCTTTTTCAACCTTCCACAAAGCACCGGAACCCATCCAATCACCCTGATTATCGGTATAGAATAATTCATTATTTAAAAATCCTAACCCAGCAGGAGAACGCATTCCTGTAGCCCAGGGCTCCATTTTTCCATCTGCTGTGATGCGCATAGCCCAGCCTCTCCATGGCACTCGGCTTTCGCCACGCCACCATTCTTCACTACCAAAAGCTACGTTTCCGGTTACAAAAAAAGAGCCATCTGGAGCAATCTTTGGTCCGAAACTATATTCATGATAATGACCAGATAGCGGCCATGAATAGATTGTTTCATATACATCGGCCTTACCATCTATATTAGTATCAACCAGCTTGGTCAGCTCGCCACGCTGAGCACAATAAAATGCACCGTCTTTATAAGCTAATCCAAGAATTTCATGTAAACCGGATGCAAATTTTCTGAAATAAGGTCTGCTACTCGTTGGATTCTCCACGATAAAAACATCTCCGCGACGGGTTGAAATTCCAAGGTCTCCATTTGGCAAATTTACCAAACCTCCCACTTCAAGTATTATACCTTCAGGAGTGGCAACTTTCATGATTTTGAAGAAATCTTCTTCCTTTGGTGTTTCCTGTGCAAAGGCAGAATTGCCACTGAACATGATCACCGAAAAAAGGACTGCTTTATATAGTTTATTGATATTTTTCATGTCCTGTATTAGAATAAAATTGAATAGCTTAATGACTTAACTATAGGAATGATCAGTTCCTTCCGACCATTCTGATCACGGATAATTGGCTTAGAACCAGCTGCATCATCCAGACGTAGATAATAGGATTGATTATCGATAAGATACATCCCATCGGCAGTTTGAATGATATTTTCAGCATCAGCCAATCTAAAATAAAGATCGTTCACTTGATCAGAAATCGTGATCTTACGACTGAACCCTCTTCCCATTTCCAATACCTTTGACTGATCGTTTACAGCTATTCCATAAGTTTTATAAAGAAATGAAGGAATTCCGTTTTCATCAAGAACATATCCTTTAGGCTTAAATCCGGTTCCTGCTGTATCACTGATCCAGGTTGCCTGATCAGTAGACAGGCGTGCAATGGATTGTACAGGTTTTCCCAGGCCTTGTACCATTCCCAATGGCCTTGATGATCCATCACCCCGATCATGCCACATCGGTGTAGCATTCAAAAAACCTCCCCTCCAAACCTGAACAAGCATACCATTATCCATATCATAGGTATAATGTATTTTTTGTGGACTTCCAACAGAAACTGCATGCACTACCCTTGGCAAACCTGGAAGATCCATGAAACTTCTCAAAACAATATTTTCAGAAGCACCGATATGGATGGGGTCAACAGCATTTGCGTTTGTAGTAGATCTTTCAGTTGGCCGCGGACTATCAAATTTGGTGACCTTAATATTCCGGAAGGCTACAGCTCCATGATCTCCCTGCAAACGAAGTGGTCCAGTTGCTGTTTCTGTATTACTAACCGATCCACGTGTTGGACCTGAAAGTTCAACATTATCATGTATAATCACACCGTTCAATTCGATCCTTAACATGACAGCATTGGCAATCTTCTTACCCGCAGCATCAAAACGTGGTGCCTGAAATGAAATTTTCAATTTCTGCCATAAACCCGGAGCTCTGCTTACATTTTGCCTTGGTGCGAATCCTGAATAACCTTTCTGTCCTTCCGGCTTACTATCATCCCAACGCTGATAAATTCCGCCATTATTTACTGATTTTGGATTGCGTAAACCCCAATTTTCTTCGAGTTGGATTTCATAACGTCCTTGTAAATAAATTCCTGAATTAGCACCAGAAGCCATAAGATAATCCAATTCCAGATCGATATCTCCATATTCGGCAAGGGTATAGAGATCCTCTCCCTTGTTTTTTTTATCTGGAAAATTAACCAGGATTCCAGTGCCTTTTGAGAAGGAAAGAATATTGGTTTTATTTATATCTGCCTGAACTGAACCGGCTATTTGCCAACTTTTAGAAGGTGCCTTAAATACTGATAGATCATTCAGAGATTCCTGAGATGCTGTTTGTGCAAATGCTCTTCCAGACAAACAAATAAATAGGATGGCGCCAATGGATTTAAAAATTGTAGATGAAACTTTCAATGTTGATTTCATTTTTTTTCTGCTTATAAACCTGTGAAGATAATAATGAAAACTTAATTTCAAATGCAATTTGAAGATTATTGAATTTGAAAACTTTGTCTGAGCTTTATTTTTTAAAAAGAGAATTGCCAAAATTTGTTTATCCCTATATTTTACAATCTTGATAATCAGTTCATAAGGTAACCCTCAACATAGAGAAAATTGCTCTTCGTCTAGAAACTAGATTGTTAGTTTTCTGTCTTTTGCGGCATTGAAATGCTGATGAGTTGTTATGCTGATGAGTTAACTATGATTGGCAAAAAATTTTATTTATTGATCATTTTCAAAAGTAATTCTGGTTCATTTGTAGTAATGAAATCAATTTTCTGATCAAGGAATGACTTCAGTAATGCTGGGTCGTTAACGGTCCATACATTGATGGTTAAACCTTTTTGCTTGGCTTGAGCTATCCAATCAGGATGTTTCTGATAAACACTTTGATTATAATCTAAGCCCCAAAATTTGTCGGTAGCCAACATTGCTGGTGTTTTATCTCCATTTAAATAGGCCACCCTTGCGTATGGATCTAGGCGCATGAGCTCCATACATATTGCATAATCAAAACTGATATAGTCTATCCATGCTTGTGCTTTTAACTTTATAACCACATCCATAACCTTTTTAGTAAGCAAAAGTGCACGCTCCTTGTTTATGGTTGATTTTATTTCCAAAATAAGTTTTGTGTTATTCTGTGTCATTCCTGCCTTTATATAGGACTCGAGCGAAGGCATATTTTCACCACTTGGTAGTTTTAAGGCCAGTAACTTTTCTGAAGAGCTTGTAGAGATAATTAGTCCCTGTATGGTTGGATCGTGATTGATCACAGGTACCGAATCAACAGTCATATGGACATCAAACTCAGAACCCTGGCACCCTAAGCGGATGGCTTGCTGCAAGGCCACAATAGAATTTTCTGTTGCTCCAGTATTTTTCCAGGCTCCGCGATGTGCGATAACACTGTTCCTAATAAACTCATCTTTCACCAGTCTGAATGTTTGTTGAAAACTCCCTGATTTTGTTTCAGCCTCAATGGTCAGGTCATACCATTTAATTTCAGGTTTGATACTTCCTTTACGGATATACAACTTATTTGCTTTCAATCTGAATAAACCTGCATTAGCTCCGCTTAATTTAAATTCAGCCTCTAAACCAGGTAAACTAAGTATCCCAACTTGATTATTATCTTTTGAATAAGTATGATTACTTAAAACAGGCTGAGCCCTTGTAGAAAATGATATCAAACTAAAGAATATAATCACTGTGCAGAATTTAATTGAAGTTGACATAATTGGTGTTTGGGGGTTCAGGTTTAAAGCTATTGATATAGAGGTAAAAATTAGAGAATCATTCTTATTGAATTTTATCTAACATACCATTTATTAAAGGATTTTCATTTAAACAATGTTTCAAATTTATCTATACTGACAGATATTCCATATAGAATTCAAGTGGCTAGGGTAAATGGTATGATATTTTATCCATTTCCAGAATATATAATGAAAAAGATATAATTTGGCATGAAATCAACGTTAAGCTATTCATGAGAAAATATATTTTAATTGGAATTCTTGCTTTCATGGCGTCAAGTTGCGGAGTATCCCGCAAAATAGAAATACTGGAAAAGTGCAATTACAGCATAAAATCTGCCGATAGCGTTTATCTAGCAGGAAGAGATGTCAGCAAGCTTTTTAAAAACAACAAATTTGATTTAAATAATGTACCGGGATTAGCAATAGCCTTGTTCAGAAAAAATATTCCATTAAGTGCCAATGTGAAAATAAGCATCACTAATCCAAATCAAAAAACTGCAGTGATCAATCAATTTGACTATATTATCCTTATAAAAGGGCAAGAGCTTGCTGCAGGATCGGTAGACAGAAAAATAAGTGTAGAATCAGGGGCAACAGGCATCGTGCCAGTACAAATCAATTCAAATATCTATTCCTTTTTATCGAATGGGAAAACAATGGATGAACTCATAGCATTTTTAGGTGGTACAAATAGTGGGCCAGGAGAGAAGAAAAGTTTAGTAACCCTAAAGATACGGCCAAGCTTTATGGTTGGAAATAAATCAATAAAATATCCAGGATATATTAGTGTTGAGAAAGAATTAAGCAGTAAAATGCTTTTTTAATTTAGTGACAGGAATACTGATTAGAATACCTGCTGAAGAATAAACTATACAGCTTCACTAATTTGAAATACATACCAAAGATATATTCTGCAGATCATCAGCCTTTATTTTCTTATCTTTCGAGCCAGAAACAGAAATCTATTATAGAATGAAATTTTTAAAAGTCTTTATAGTATTACTTTTTATCAGTCATTTAAGTTTTGCTCAAAACGTATTAAGCTTAATGAATCGCGCAGACCTGTTTTTCGAAACAATGAATCAAGGTAAGTTTGATGAGGCCCATGGTTTTTTTGATGAAAGTGTAAAAGCCCAGATCTCTGTAGATGAACTAAAACTGTTCTGGCTAAAGCTAGAAAATAGCCTTGGAACCTATCAGTCTGTGGATGGAGCAAAAAGTGCAGTTCAGGGAGAATACTTTCAGGTTATACTAACATGCGGTTTCACAAAGGGGTCTCAGCCATTTACTTTCATGTTTAATAAAACAGAAAAGCTAGTAGGATTTTTCATATCTCCTAAACCTACTGAATCTGAATATGCATTACCTACTTATACCGACACGACTCTTTATACAGAAAAAGAAATACAAATTAAGTTTGCCGAAGGTGAAATGGCTGGAATTTTAACCAGTCCTAGAAAAGTTTCCAATTTCCCGGTGGTTATTATGATTCACGGATCAGGTCCTTCTGATATGGATGAAACCGTGGGGTCAAATAAACCATTTAAAGATCTGGCCATAGGATTAGCGGCACAAGGCATTGGTAGTATCCGTTATGTAAAACGGACCATGATCTATCCAAATTCATTTAATAAAGCCTTTACAGTAAAAGAGGAGGTTCTAGATGATGCGCTTGCTGCAATTACGCTTGCAAGCACACTCCAAGGTGTAAATAAAACACAGATCTATCTTTTTGGACATAGCCTTGGTGGAATGCTAGCACCCCGAATTGCAAGTCTTGCGCCCAGTTTGAATGGCATTATATTGGCTGCTGCACCAGCTAGAAAATTTGCAGATCTAATCACAGAGCAAAATGAATATCTGTATAAGGCATCTGGTGATACAAGCGCAGCCGGAAAACAGCAATTCATAGAATCATCAATTGATATTGACAAATCTAGATTATTAAAGCTAGGCGCCATTGCACCTGATTCAATTATACTTGGAGCTCCGGCATCCTACTGGATAGATATGAATAATCACGACCAGGTAGGCACAGCAAAAAAGATCAAAAATCGAATTTTCGTGGTTCAGGGAGCTAAAGATTTTCAGGTTTCCGTTCAAGATTTCAATATCTGGAAAACCGCATTGGCGGCAAATAAGAATGCTACATTTAAATTATATCCTGATTTAAATCACTTGTTGTCCGCTCAGAAAGAAAAAGGCAATGGAACTCAATACCGAGTACCAGCCAATGTTGATATCAACCTGATAAAAGATATTTCAGCTTGGATAAAGTTAGCTAAGTAATGGGAATGTATCCTGCTGAATAAATTTTTAGTGTAATCACCCTGAAAATTATTCGGTGCTTAGGCTTGCGTTTTACAAACTATTTATTGAATAGAACGGATTGTAATCTAAAGTTTAGCTTGATCATTAAAAAACTTTAATTATATCAATCTTTCCCAATATTTGGCAGAAAAGCAGTAATCAAGCCAATCAGAGGAAGATATGCACAGATCTGGTAAACATACTCTATGCTTGTCTGGTCAGCAAGCCCACCCAAAAGTGCAGATCCAATTCCAGCCATACCAAATGCGTAACCAAAGAACAGTCCCGAGATCATTCCAACTTTTCCAGGGAAGAGCTCCTGCGCATAGACCAGAATAGCTGAAAAAGCGGAAGCCAGTATCACTCCGATCGGAATAGACAAAATCACTGTCCAGAATAGATTCATATGAGGCAATAGAATTGAAAAAGGTGCAACACCCAAAATTGAACCCCAAATCACATATTTACGACCAATCCTATCACCTAATGGCCCTCCAATAATAGTTCCTGCAGCAACAGCAAATAGAAAAATGAAAAGATAAATCTGCGAATCCTGTACCGAAACTCCAAACTTTTCAATTGTATAAAAAGTGTAATAACTAGTCATACTCACCAAATAAATATATTTGGAAAAGATTAAAACCAGTAAAATACTAACTGAAAAGATTACTTTTCTTTTAGTCAAGTTATGTACAGCATGATGGTCCGTATCCGGCCGGCTTGCCCTTATTCTAACTTTACGCTTATACCATTTCCCAACATAAAAAAGAATAAAAATTGCCAAAAGTGCTAATGCTGAAAACCAGACAATATTGGATTGGCCATAAGGCACAATAATGAGCGCCGCCAGCAAAGGTCCAATAGAACTACCAAAATTGCCGCCGAGCTGAAAAACAGATTGTGCCATGCCACGCCTTCCACCTGAAGCCATATGTGCAACCCGTGACGCCTCTGGATGAAAAATAGATGAACCAATTCCAACCAAAGCCACAGAAAAGATCAGAAAATTAAAACTAGGCGCATTTGAAAGCATCACCAATCCAACAAGAGTAAATGCCATTCCAATTGCTAATGAATAAGGCTGCGGTTTACGATCAGTATAGAAACCCACAAAAGGCTGAAATAAGGAAGCTGCAAGCTGAAATGTAAGCGTGATCAGTCCTATCTGTGCAAAAGTAAGGCTGAAAGAATCCTTGACAATAGGATAAATTGCGGGGATAATCGATTGTAATGTATCATTTAAAAGATGTGATAAACTGATTGCAATCAGGATCGGATAAACTGTCTTCCCAACTTTCATCGGATTGCTTTTTGTTTTTAAGCCTGAAGGTTGTACTATGACCTGCTTATCCATTACTCCTTTTTCTTAGTTCAAATATCTATTCAATAAATTAAAAAAACGAGGCAAACAAGATTATTTCAAATAAGTGGTTTGGTATGGCCGATATTCCTAAATTATCAAACCGCCTAATTTTGTCATGCAGATGACCTTGTACTCTTTCATCAAAAAAAGCATTCCTGCTAAATTTGCAATTGGCGCAAAGCTATAACGGTGCTCCAACCTGCAAATCACATCTGTGACCAGGCTGACCATGTGCAGGATTAACCTTTAAACCGGCAGGAGCAGGCTGTTGAGGTACCGCAGCCTGTGGCGCTGCAACAGGAACTTGCGCTCCAGAAGCATTTGTTAAAGGGGCACCAACAGCAAGATCACAACGATGGCCCGGAAGGCCATGTGCCGGATTTAATTTCGGCGCTTCACCAGTTGCATCAGCAGGCATTGGAGGAATTCCTTGACTTGATACTGCAGGCTGAGCTGCCTCATTTCTTTCACTCATCATTACTCCGATGATACTGGCTCCAGCCAATACGATTGCTCCAACTATAACGATAGTTCTCATAAATTACATTGCTTAATACCCGCGTTAATTTTAAAAAGCGGAATACAAAAATACATATAATTTGAATAGTTAGTCCTGGTTAGCATTGCGATAAAGAAGCTTAATTGAAAATTCATTATTAGCTTAGTAAAATAATACAAAAGGCATTGAGGTACTTCGTTCACATTGGCTATAAAGGAACTAACTATTTTGGCTGGCAAAGACAGCCAGACAAACTTAGTGTGCAAGAAATTCTGGAAGACAATCTCAGTAAGATCTTTAAATTACCAATCACAATATATGGTTGCGGACGCACCGATACAGGAGTTCATGCCAGCCAATATTTCTTCCATATGGATATTGAAAAACCATGGAACTTTGATCTCTTCTTTCGCCTTAACCGAACTCTTCCTGACGATATCGCTCTGTTTGACATCATTCCAGTTGAAGGTCAGCCCCATGCACGTTTTGACGCTATTCAAAGGTCATATGATTTTTTTATTCATACCTATAAAGACCCTTTTTTAAGTGAAAGCAGCTCGCTCTATTTGCGTAAAAATTTCAACCTGCATGAGATGAAAAAAGCGGTTGATCTTTTACCAAAATATGAAGACTACCGTGCATTTTGTAAATCGCCTGATAAGAATGAACACACCATTTGCAAAGTATCTTCAGCCAATTTGTACACAAACATTAGTGGCGACAGAATCCGCTTTCAAATTTCTTCCAATCGGTTTTTAGGACGCATGATCCGTATCATTGTTCGTAAACTGATTGAAATTGGCGATGATACACTGAGCGTAGATGAATTTGAGAGCCACCTGATCTCAAGAAATACACCATCAAAAATATTGCCCGCACACCCCCAAGGATTATTCCTTTCAAAAGTAAGCTATCCTTTTCTGGACCTAAAGCCAAAGGCAAAGTTCCCGGCAATAGAAGATTCCGGATATTGGAATAGGGTGGTTTAATTCAGCTGGAATATGCTCCTTTTCTTGAAATATCATTCTAGCCTTTATTAGGAATTTTGAATCGTATTCTGCATATTTATTATACTAATGTTATAATCAAAAAAGCAAACTGAAATAATACCCTTTTATACTGTACGAATTAAATATTCTGATCGATATCCATAACAAGGATGAATTTGATCGGGCAGAGGAATTCGATCCGGATTAAATTCCTAATCTTAAATTAATTAAAATTCAACACCATGCACAGAAGAGATTTTGTAAAACTAGGCAGTGTAATCGCCGCATCAGCCACACAATTAGATGTTTATGGGGGTGAAATTCCGCAAAAAACAAACTTGGCAGGTAAAACTGTAGACTTTGTAAACGATGGTGTGCCTTTAAGTCCGAAGGAATATGGCGAGCTGTTAATGAAACTTGCTGATGAAGGAAAGATCAAAACAGACTTCTATTCAAACGGAGGAGTTGTTGAAGAACTGGAAAACAGGTTTGCTAAACTAATGGGAAAAGAATCTTCAATATTCATGCCAACAGGAACCTTGGCTAACCATATAGCGCTACGACGCCTAGCCGGAAATAACAAAAGGGTAATACTACAGGAACAAAGTCATATCTATCAGGATACAGGCGATGGATGTCAAACGCTGAGTGCATTAAACCTTATTCCTCTTGGATTGAACACTACAGAAATGACCCTGGCAGAAATCGAAGAAGTAATCAGCAAAACAGCTAAGGGGAGAGTTGCCTTAAAGGTTGGCGTGATCTGTATTGAAAGTCCGGTTCGCCGGCAACAGGATCAAATGTTCGCATTCAAAAACATGAAAGCTATTACAAATTACGCTAAAGTCAATGATATTAAAACCCATTTAGACGGGGCAAGGCTTTTTGTACAAGCGGCTCATACCGGAATTGATCCGGCAAGCTATGGAGCTCTGTTTGATACCTCATTCACCTCTATCTGTAAATGTTTTAATGCAGCAAGTGGGGCAGTACTGGCCGGATCCAAAGAATTTACTCACGACCTTTTTCATGAACGAAGAATGTTTGGTGCAGGCATTCCGGCTGTATGGCCATTTGCCGCAGTAGCCCTTCATTATGTTGATTCGTGGATCGAAGAGTATAAAAGCGCCTGGCAAAAAGCGGAGTATCTGTTTACCGAAATCCAGAAAGATGAACGGTTCAAAATTGTGAAATTTGATAACGGTTCTCATATCGTACACCTCGACCTAAAGAATATTGACAAAAAACGTTTTTCAGATGCGCTGTCAAAAAGAAATATCCGCCTATCTGCACCCGACGAAACCGGCTTTAACTTGAAGGTGAACATTTCTATGAACCGAATGACCCAACAAGAAATTGCAGGAAGTTTTAAGGAGGCGATAAAGGAGGTAGGGTAAAATCAGAGAGTTGTGCTTGAGGGTACAAGAAGTTTTCGAGACGCCCTTAAATATTCTGCCCGTTTCCAGATTAGATTATGGTACATCTTCAGCAGGGAAAACCATAAGCTGACTCAACGCTTCATTCTCACCCATAATAATATAGTTTCCACTTTGTGAACTTGCCATCGACGCAATCTGATATCCGCGCCAGTTAATCCCCTGTTCCAGTCCAGGGCTAACCATTTTGAACTCTGGATTACCCAAATCACGGAAGCCCTTTTGCGGATGATAACTAAAAAGGTGCGCATACCCGGGAAATGCCCCTGCCACACCATACAGCATTCCATTTTTTCCGGGTGTCATCGCCATAATACGGGGCATCATAATGGGCTTTCCCAGGTTTACAATGGTTTGATTAACCGGATCAAGCCGAAATAATTGACCGTCTGCCGCATTACTACCATAAATAGTACCTTCAGGCATTTTGACCCATGAGTCAATACGACCCATTGCTTCCCGACCCCAAACAAAAGGCAGTTCATCTTTCAAAACTGAAAACGATTGGTTTGCCGGATCAAAGCAAAACAATTTATTGATTGACCTGCTTCCATAAATACGGCCTTGCTGGTCGATAAGCAATGCACGACCCAGATAATCCTCAGGTTGTAATGCAAACGAGTGATAAGTTTCAAGATCTTTTTCAGACGGAACTGTTTGATTGAATATCTGGGTTTTACCTGTTTTCAAATTAAACGTGAAGAATTTGCCTGAAGGATGTACAATTCCGTAAAATTCGTTTTTATCTGCATTGAAAGTCATTGCAAAAATCCCCTCGCCAGCCACAGGTTCGCCAAGGTCTTTCACAGCAATCTGACCCTGAAGGCTTACCTGTAATTCAATTATATGTCCTCCCATCCCGGTTCCGGGCTGAGGCATGGTACCGGCATAAAAAACGTTTCCTGATTTTGTTGCGGTAAAACCGGTTATAATACTTAACTGACCTTTTATAACATCATCCAATTGCTTAATTGCAATAATTTTGCGCTCTGAAAGAGAGCCAGTAAACAATAGCGGTGTCAATCCTTTTTGTGCACTTGTTCCACCTAAAACAAAATCGCCAGAAACCGTAAGAGAGGTCATTGCATTCCGATATATTGGCATCCTTAGTTCATCGGTGTTTTCAAGTGAGGTTTCAACTGCAAAACTTCCTGCGGGATTAAAGAATGTATATTGAGCGCTCGCAACAAAAGGAACGTAGAGTAATGTAATCAGAGAATATATAATTCGATAATACATATTATTTCACCTCCTTTTCAGGGTTAAATTTTATTAAAAAAGGTACACTGCCATTTTCGGATCGGTCTGGTCTTTTACGACCGGCAAAGTACATATTGCCATCCTTGTCGCGGATATCAGAGCCTGTTACTTCTGTTAAACGGCCAATAGGAAATTCTAAAAGAATGTTCGGCTTACGTTTATCAGGATCGAATTCAATCAGAACTGTTTTGTCTTTCCGCACATAATTGCCATGTCCACCAATTACATAATAGAGTTTACCATTCAAACCTATATTTAAATTAGGTACATAGGGTTTCCAGTCTTCTCCCTGATTTGTTTCGAATACACCGCCTAAATCTTCCCACTTGCCGATCCCTGTTTCCTCCGGATAAAATGCCACCAGCTTAGCACCATAAGTAACCAGGTAGATCACTTTTTTATTAGGATTTTTTGCAAAAGCGGTAATACCTGTGATGATCTTTCCGCCGGGTGTACCCGGAAAGGCGGGTAAACTTTGTTTTGCAAAAAGCAGTTTTCCGGTAGATTTCTCATATTTTACCAAGCGCTGTCTCCAGTCTACGTAATAGCAATTGCCCCACCAATCCGTAAACAAAACACGTGGGACATGTGCACTGCCTAGCCGGCCGGCATCATGCAACAGGTTTTTTTTGGGATCGAATACGAGAAAGTGCGCTTGTGGATAACTGATTGCATATACCAGGCCCGATTGAAGATCTACTTCTACATCCTTAATACTTTCGTACTGCATCCCCATTCCTAAATTGGTAAGTTGGTTTGTTGCTGGATTCCATTTCATAAAAAAGCCCCCGGCATAACCATGTGGATGGTCCATCAAATACTCTTGTCTCGATTCGCCCCCATCAGTAGAGAAATATATTTCACCCTTGGGTCCTGCCACAATTTTGGAGTGCATCTTTCCCTGCCACTGAAAAGGCCTCAGGTGTCCCAGATCACTAAGGAAGCCATGTAACTGGATTTGTTTAAGGGTCGGGTCATATTCATAAAAGCCCACCTTATCAGCATGATTAGTTACACCTACATAGACATTGTTATTGGCTGGATTATACCCAACAGAACCCCATGTGGAATGGGCTTCAGGAAAATCAGGATAGTCAATAAATCTAATATTCTGTTCTGAAATGGGTTTATTCAGGGAAGTATCCTGATAAGCAAACAGACTGATATTTTGAGCTATTAACAGCATTATGAAACAAACAATTCGCATTCGTAAAAGCTTTAATTATGAAACGATTATGAAGATAAAGAAAATTATTAATTTAAAATCTTTTCAGCTGTCCAACATATATCCGAATATCATGTAGAATAAACAGATTATGCAGTTTAAAGTCCACTTTGATTAAATTTCCTATTACACTCTATAAAAAAAACCTAACATGAGTTTATAAGCCTCGGCTATATCCAAAAAAGGTTTAAATTTATTTACTGGTAATGTGCCTATCTAAACTCAGGGTCCGTAAATAAATTCAAGATGAAAAAAACAATTTCATACATCCTAATCTTAGTCCTTGGCCTAGCCAGCGGTATCTTCATTACCCAAAACGAAAGTATTTGGAATGCCCTTAAAAAACCATTCGCCAATTCTGTCACCCCATTTGATGATTCGCGCCAAACCAAATGGGATGCAGATTTTAAAATTGTTGAACTAAAATCTTCTCTAGATAATTCTTTGCAAAAGGCCTATTTCTTTAAATCTAAATCTGCTGCGCCTAAGCCATTAGTGGTGAGTCTCCATTCCTGGAGTGGCAATTATGAACAGAAAGATGAACTGGCAGCTCTCTCCAAAACAAAAGACCTGAACTATATCCATCCCGATTTCAGAGGGGTAAACTGGACAAAAGACGCCTGCTGCAGCGATCTGGCTTTGGCTGATATTGATGATGCGATCGATTTTGCGATTAAAAATTCCAGCGTCGATCTGTCAAGAATATATGTTATTGGTTCTAGCGGTGGTGGTTATGCTACGTTGGCAACCTTTATGAAATCAAAACATTTAATCAGACGCTTTTCTGCCTGGGTTCCGATTTCTGATTTGCCTGCCTGGTATGCAGAAAGTAAGATAATGGGTACGAAATATGCAGAAAACATATTGGATTGCACAAGTTCTAAGGACAGCCTGAATATGGAAATTGCAATTAAGAAATCTCCCATTTATTGGAAAACCCCGGTCGAAAAATTGAACACAACAGAATTTCAAATCTATGCCGGTGTTTATGATGGAATTCAGGGCAGTGTACCCATTACTCATTCCATCAACTTTTATAATAAAATATTAAAAGATAAACTGGTAATTGATAGTTCCATTTATGTAAGTGATTCTGAAAAGCTATACTTACTGGAATATAGAAAGGCACTTGGCGAATTCGGAAGTATAGCAGGAAGAAAGGTATTTCTGAAAAAACAATCCGGCAATTTGGGCCTGACCATTTTTGAAGGAAATCATGAAATGCTGACAGAGTACGCTTTCAATGAACTGATCAGGGAATAAATAAAAATCAGTCCATACCAGCCAATTCAAGATCCAAACATGAATTTTGTTTTTACATTTACTACACAAATAAGTATCAATAATCCAATAGTTTAGGAGTTTGAAAGTTTAATCCATAAAACACATGAAGAAAATATCCATTCTATTTACATCTTTACTGATCAACCTGGCTTGCATGAATGCCAGTGCACAACTTAAAATGCCACAATCAAGCAGTTCACAAACTCTTATTCAAGAATTTGGCCTTGGAAAAGTAACTGTCAAATATTCACGACCAAATATCAAAGGCAGAAGTTTAGAAAAAGATCTGATACCTTTTGGAGAAGTATGGCGTACGGGTGCTAATGATGCAACTGTCATCACCTTTACAGATGCAGTTACCCTAGAAGGAAATCCAGTAGCAGCGGGTGAATATGCCCTTTTTACTATTCCAGGCAAAGATGAATGGATTATTATTTTAAATAAAGAAACTAAGCAATGGGGATCCTACCAATATAAGCAGGCAGAAGATGTTTTACGTTTTAAAGTAAAGCCAATTAAACTGACTGAGCGCCTGGAAACTTTCAGCATCAATTTCAGCGATGTGATGCCTTCAAGTGCAAATCTTTATCTTTCTTGGGAAAATACGCAGATAACAATAAAAATGACAACCGAGGTCGACTCTAAAGTAATGGCCAATATTGATGCAGCTATGAAGTCTGAAAAACCACCGTTCTACCCGGCAGCCATTTATTATTTTGAAAATGGGAAAGACCTAAAAAAAGCATTAGAATGGATCAATATTGCCGAAGCCGGTGATCAGAAAGCTCCTTGGTATAAATACCAGAAAGCTCGTATTCAGTTAAAAATAGGTGATAAAATTGAAGCGGCAAAAACTGCCAGAGCTGGAATTGAAGCAGCTAAAGCTGTTAATAATGCGGAATATATCCGTCTGAATGAAAAGATTCTTACTCAGGCAAGTCAATAAATTGATGTTAAATGATATAAATACGCTAAACCTATTGCAGACCCAAAACACTCAGGCCCTGCTCAAAGATAACATCAACCGGAATTCCTTTTTTACTCAATCGGTCAAGGTCTGATTTAAGCTCAGGATGAATTAAAGCCATTTCTTTTTGAACTTTTTCAACCGCAGCCTTATCTCCATTTCCTTGAAGAACCAGAATCTTATTGGTTAATTCATTCATAGAAGACTCAAACTTTTCGAAATTTACCTTATAGGTTCCCTCGGGAGTACGTTCAAAAGCGCCCTTACTATTAAAGAAATTAAAGCATAGCATATTTGCCTTTCCATGTGCTTCGCCAGCACCAAAGCGTACAGAACGCAAGATCCCGGCCATAAAAGTGGTATAATAATCTTTGATATCTCCTTCCATTTCGCCTTTCTTAAGTAAACTACTGACCATATATAAACCAAGAATATCAGCCTTTCCTTCTTCCAGCCAGGAATATTGTTCCTGCAAGGCCTCTCTTACGTAACCCTTACCTGTTATAGTTGATTTAATTCCCAAACCATGGGCTACCTCATGGAACATTACATTGGCAAAAAATGCATCAAATTTAAGGTACTCTTGTTGGCTTTTATCTATCAGCTCAGCCGAAATAGGTACCATGATTTTATCAAACTTAGCACGCATTGCATTTTTTAACTGCGAACGACGGGTACCTTTCAATTGTTGGATCCGCTCATCATTTGGCAAATTCACTGCGATAGTCTTTCCACCAGAATTTCCATCTCCCGCATAATAAACAACATCAAATGCAGCAAGCTGAGAAGAAGTTCCAGGTGTTTCCTTTTTATAGGCGGCTTCAACCGGAAGTCCATTCTGAAGCTCAGGAAGCATACTTACATATTTTTCCAATCGCTTTGTCCATTCTTTATCCTTAACCAGTACATAACTTTCAAAAGCAGCACGAGCATTTAATAGACCGTCTTCATAATTCTCAATCGGACCAATAATGATATCTAGACCATTATTTTTCATATCCATCCAGGCTAAATCACTAGGCATGTAATTATCTGTAAGTAAGGCCTCAGCCCTGAAATTGAGGTATCGTCTTAACTGTACGGAAGCAGAAAGCGCTGCTGCTTCTTTGAGCAAATTAGCTGCCCTAAATAAATCATCTTTAAAATAAATACTGTACGGAACCGAAAATAATTTTCCTGATTCTGTTCTTCGAATCATAGAATATAAGCCCTTCTTGTCTGCCACATTTGAACTTTCAAGCTCTTCTTTTGTCATATTAGCAGGATAAAAACCTGAACCTGCAGGCTTTGGCCCAACTCCTTTAACAAAAGGCTTATTATCATTCAAGCGATCCCATGGACCATAATTTAATAGTATAAATTCTTTTGTTTTCTGATCCTGAACGGTAGCCAGCAAACTATCTCGCTGCGGATAACTCTGCTTCCAAAAAAGTTCATCCATGATCTCGGCTGCTTTAATGAGAAGAGGTAAGACCTTTCGCTCATCTTCTGTCAGTTTTTGAATATCTGTAGTAAGCCTAACTTTGGCATAAATTGGAAGGCGTTCTGCTACATAGGTCTGTAAGCTGTCTTTCACAGTTGCACTTTTATTTTCTGAATTAGGTGAACAGGATGTTAAGCCTACAAAGGAAATTAAAACTAACAGGTAATTGATTTTCATCTTGGAATATTTATATGGAAGAATAAATATAGCCAAAATTATAGTTCAATATATCAAGCCATTTGACAAATAGGTTATTCAGTGTAGCATTGCATTGTCAAACCAATATTAAAATATAATTATCTTAAATTAACTTACAATCAAAGAAAAATAGATGGCTGAAACTCTTTAACTTTGCAGAAATAACGTATGTTATACTAGAGTCTAAACGTTAGTATAATACCTTTTTATAGATTAATAGAATGCTATTTTTAAAAAATATATTCCTGACTTGTTTCCTACTTCTATTCTTTACAATAAATAGCAAATCCCAAGACAATTATACCATAAATGGAATCGTAAAAGATTCACTTTCTGGAGAGACATTAATTGGTGTTAGCCTTAAATTTAACGGAAAAGCACAAGTAGGAACTAGTACAAATGCCTATGGATTCTTTTCGTATAAACTCAGCTCCGGAGATTATGATCTGAGCGTAAGCTATGTTGGCTACAGAACAATCAGCAGAAGGATCAGCATCAATGCAGATACTAAGCTAGACTTGAATATGGTTCCAGACAATATTCTTGATGAAATTGTAATCAGCTCCGAAAAAAGGAATGACAATGTGGTAAATGCCCAAATGGGTATAGCCAAAATTAATCTGAGTGAAATCAGAAATGTGCCCGTACTTTTTGGAGAGCGCGATATTCTTAAAACTTTACAATTGCTCCCGGGAATAAAATCTGCCGGCGAAGGAAACAGCGGCTTTTATGTACGGGGAGGATCTACAGATCAAAATCTGATACTTTTGGATGAAGCTCCCGTTTACAATGCCTCGCACTTACTTGGATTCTTCTCTACCTTTAACTCAGACGCCATAAAAGATGTCAGTGTTTTTAAGGGAGGAATGCCGGCTCAGTATGGAGGCAGATTATCTTCTGTTTTGGATATCAGAATGAACGATGGTAATAAGAAAGAGTATACTGCCGAAGGCGGAATTGGATTAATCTCGTCAAGGCTTAAACTTGAAGGACCGATTGTTAAGGATAAAGGCTCATTCATGATCAGTGGGCGCCGCACCTATGCTGATGCATTTCTAGCATTTTCAGGTGATAGTTCCATCAAGAATAACACCCTATTTTTCTACGACCTCAATGCCAAAGCAAATTACCAGATCGATGAAAAAAATACCATTTACCTTTCTGGATATTTTGGTCGCGATGAGCTCGGCCTAAGCGAAACATTTGGATTTGGTTGGGGAAATACCACAGCAACCTTACGCTGGAACCATTTATACAGTAATCGATTATTCTCTAATACTTCCCTTATTTACAGTAATTATAATTATGTGATTCAGAACTTTTTGCAAGAAAATAATTTTAAAGTAAATTCATCAATCAGGGATATGAACCTTAAACAGGATTTTCAGCTAGCCTTAAATAACAGCCATAATATCCGCTTCGGACTTGATCTGATCCACCACACCATTGCTCCCGGTAAAATTACTGCAAGTGCAAGTTCAAGTGTAAATGAGGTAGCAGTTCAAAAGCGCAAAGGCAGTGAAATAGCAGCCTATATTTCTGATGAATGGGAATTGAATGATAAGATTAATTTGGTTTATGGCCTCAGAGCCAGTTCATTCTTTCTATTTGGTCCTGGTAACTTTTACAGGTATGACGCGGATGGAAAAACTAATTCAACCAGGGCATATGCTAGCGGTGAATTGGTTAAAAATTATTTAAACCTGGAACCAAGAATCTCAGCAAGCTATCAATTGAATGGCTTATCTTCTCTGAAAAGTTCCTATACCCGAAACACACAAAACCTTCATCTAATGTCTAATTCTACGGCAGGTTCTCCAACAGACCTGTACATTATGAGCAGTAATAATGTGAGTCCGGAAATAGCTGATCAAATTGCACTCGGATATTTTAGAAATTTAAATGAAGATAAGTATGAATTTTCTGCAGAGATGTATTACAAAAAAATGCAGGGACAAATTGAATATCGCAGTGGAACAGATCTACGTGGAAATAGAAATGTAGAAGCTGATTTACTTTTTGGCGATGGAAGAGCATATGGAATAGAATTATTTCTAAAAAAACGATTTGGTAAAATCAATGGATGGATCGGATATACACTTTCAAAAACTGAGCGCAAATTTAATGATATTAACAGCGGCCAATGGTTTCTTGCAAAACAGGATCGAACACATGATGTTTCATTAGTAGGAATCTATAGAGCAAGTGAAAGATGGACATTTTCATCAACATTTGTATATAATACCGGAAATGCTGTGACCTTCCCCGGAGGTAAATACCAGTTAAATAATACAACTGTTTTTTATTATCCTGAACGGAATTCAGACAGAATGCCAGATTACCATCGTCTTGATTTTTCGGCTACGCTAGAAGGAAAACCCAATAAGAAATTGCAATCGAGCTGGTCTTTTGGGATCTATAATTTATACAACCGAAAAAATGCTTATTCAATCGATTTTAGAGACGATCCAGACGATAAAAGTAAAACACAGGCTGTAAGAACAACCTTATTCGGAATAATTCCTTCTGTTACCTGGAACTTTAAGTTTTAAAATGAAACAATGATGAACTTTCTTATGACCATTATACCTTTTTTTCAGGCATCAAAACTTAATTATAAGCTGGTAATTCTTGTCAGTTTATTCTTGTTTTCATCTTGCGAAAAAGTAATCAATCTTGAACTGAAAAAGGCAGAGTCAGTTATAGTGATAGAAGGCAGTATCAGCGACCAGCTTGAGAATCAATTTGTTAAAATTTCAAAAACCACCCCTTTTACAGAGTCAAATACATTCAATGGTTTTAAAGGGGCAAATGTGAACATTATCACTCCTGGTGGCATGCCACTTAATTTTATAGAAGTATCCCCAGGTTTGTATAGAAGTCAAAGGTTTAAAGGAACACCCGGACAAACTTATAAGCTTGAAGTTCTGGCAGATGGAAAGTTGTATACTGCCAGCTCCACCATGCCTTTACCTGTAATCCCCGATTCGGTAGGGTTCAAAAAACTTAGCTTTTTTGGAAATGCAAATATATATCCCAATGTTTATTATAAAGATCCCTCAGGTGTACAGAATCAGTACCGATACCTGGTAAAGATCAATAATAAATATCAAGCAGATATTGTTTCTGAAGACCGGTTTAATGATGGAAATGCTGTTTCTGATTTAATCAATTATGATGGCGATGATTTGAAGTCAGGCGATATCATCACTATTGAAATGCAATCTATAGACCGAAATGTATTCAAATATTACTTTGCAATCAGCCAGATTGGAGGAAACGGCGGGCCGCCGGTAGCTCCAGCAAATCCTAATTCTAATATCAGTAACGGAGCCCTAGGAATATTCAGTGCCCACACCAAATCAACCATTTCCACTGTTTTGAAATAGTAAATTTTCATTCTTTAAGCAATACTAATCCAGCATTATTTGTTTTGTAAAAAGGATGTTGTATTCAAGATGGATATACATGCTCAACTATTTTTTATATTCTTTTAACATTCCGAAAGCATTCTTGTATTTTGGCTAAAGAAAAAACAACATCCATGCGCATAAAAATACATTTGATGTTCCTTGCTGGAATAAGTATGATCATAGCATCGTGTTCATCAAACCCTTACGGCCCAACGAACAAAGCATATAAAAAACATACAAAAGAATTAAGTAGAACTATTCGCACTAATCCTGTAAATCTAACAGGTCAAGATTTTGTAGGTACCACAAATTTTGGACTTCGAAAACCCAATTACGTAATTATTCATCATACAGCCCAAAACTCAACCGAGCAAACCCTAAAAACATTCACATTACCTAAAACTCAAGTTAGTGCCCATTATGTGATTGGCAAGGATGGGGCAATTTATCAGATGCTGAATGATTATTTAAGGGCATGGCATGGTGGGGCAGCAAAATGGGGCAACCTTACTGATATTAACTCCGCATCAATTGGAATAGAGCTTGATAATAATGGATTCGAGTCTTTTTCCCAAGCACAAATCAACAGCCTATTAAAAGTATTAGCAATTCTTAAGAAAACACATGCAATTCCTGCAGCTAATTTTATCGGCCATTCGGATATTGCACCTGGCCGAAAAGTGGATCCAAACATCACTTTTCCGTGGAAAACTCTTGCTGAAAACGGTTATGGTTTATGGCAGGATGAAACATTAAGTGATTCTATACCAGAATCATTTAACCAAATAGAAGCTCTACGCATTATTGGGTATGATATCAAAAATCCCCAAAATGCTATGAAATCGTTCCAGCTTCATTTTTCACAAAAAGAAATAACAGGAATTTTGACTGAAGGAGAAATAAAAATTCTATTCAATCTGTACAAGAAATATCTATGATGTTTACGATTTGCTAATTTCCTTTGCCCAGGCGTCTTTCAAAGTTACGGTACGATTAAAAATCAAATGATCAGGACTTGAATCAATATCAAGACAAAAATAACCTTTACGTATAAACTGATATCCAAAACCAGGTTTAGCATTAGCCAGATCAGGCTCTATAAATGCGTTTTTAATCACAGATAAACTATCCGGATTTATATATTCTTTAAAATCTCCCTCTTCGTTTGATGGATCTTCTACACGGAATAAACGATCATATAAACGTATTTCGGCAGTTTTTGCTCCGGCAACACTAACCCAATGGATTGTTCCCTTCACGTGGATTCCACTGGTATCACTCCCACTCTTTGACTCTGGAATATAAGTACAATGAATTTCTGAAACACGACCGGTTTCATCCTTCACAAAAGAATCACATTGAATGATATAGGCATTTTTTAAGCGGACCATGAGGCCAGGACCCAATCGGAAGTATTTCTTGGTTGGTTCTTCCATGAAGTCATCCCGTTCAATCCATAATTCAGAACTAAAAGGAATAGGACGCGATCCGTCGCCACCCTCAACTTCCGGATTATTTTCAGCATCCATCATTTCAATCTGATCTTTAGGATAATTACTAATGATCAATTTTACTGGATCCATCACTACCATTCTTCTCCATGCCAACTTGTTAAGATCTTCACGAATACAGAATTCAAGTAAACCAAGGTCAATTAGATTCTCTCTTCTTGCAACACCAATGCGCTCGCTAAAATTACGAATAGAAAGGGGCGTATATCCGCGACGGCGTAACCCACTAATTGTTGGCATGCGCGGATCATCCCAACCTGTTACATAATTTTCATTAACCAACTGAAGCAGCTTGCGCTTACTCATAACCGTATAATTTATATTTAACCTGGCAAATTCATATTGCTTAGAAGGAAAAATATTTAATTTTTGAATAAATAATTCATATAGGGGCCGATGAGGAATAAATTCAAGAGTACAAATAGAATGGGTAATTTGCTCAATTGCATCAGATTGTCCATGGGCAAAATCATACATCGGATAAATACACCATTTATCGCCGGTTCGGTGATGATGGGCATGCTTAATACGATACATCAAAGGATCGCGCAGATGCATATTCGGAGATGCCAGATCAATCTTTGCGCGCAAAACCTTAGCTCCATCAGGATACTTTCCAGCCTTCATGTCTTCAAAAAGCTGCACATTCTCTTCAATACTTCTGCTTCTGTTTGGAGTAGGTTTACCTGCCTCTGTTGGAGTTCCTTTTGCTGCAGCAATTTCTTCAGCTGTACTATCATCCACATAAGCTAGATCCAATCTGATCAGATTTAATGCAAAATCATACAGTTGATCAAAATAATCAGAAGAATATAATTCCTTGTCCCATTCAAAACCAAGCCATTTAATATCTTCGCGGATACTATCAACATATTCTACATCTTCAGTAGTAGGATTGGTATCATCAAATCTAAGATTAGTTTTACCCTTATATTTTTTAGCAAGACCAAAATTTAAACAAATAGATTTAGCATGCCCAATGTGTAAATAACCGTTTGGCTCAGGTGGGAATCTGGTTAGAATACGACCGTCATTTTTACCATTTCGGATATCCTCTTCAATGATTTCTTCTAAAAAATTTAATGATTTTTCTTCGCTCATACTCCGTATTAAGAGGGTACAAAAATAGCAAAATTTACTGTTTACCTTATAGTAATTTGGCAGATGTGCTTTTTAATACTTGCCCGAGTTTTAATTGCAGAATTCAATGCAATTTCTTCTTACTTTTACTTATATCAATTATGACAGGAAACTTAAATAGACCCATTCGTGTACTTGTTGCTAAAGTTGGCCTTGATGGGCACGATAGAGGCGCAAAAATCATCGCAACCTCTCTTAGGGATGCGGGTATGGAGGTTATTTACACCGGTCTTAGACAAACTCCTGAAATGGTAGTTAATGCGGCACTTCAGGAAGATGTTGACGCAATAGGAATTTCAATTTTATCAGGTGCACACCTGACGGTTTTTCCTAAAATAATGCATTTGATGAAAGAAAAAGGCCTGAATGACGTGCTGGTAACTGGAGGTGGAATTATACCTGATGATGATATGAAGATTCTTAACGAGATGGGCGTAGGCAAACTATTTCAGCCAGGAACAAATACCCATGAGATCGTTTCTTACATCACTGACTGGGTCAAAGAAAACCGTATATTCTGATTATTCCATCAAGGAAAAAACGCATATCTAAATCAATATAAAGAAATGGACTTTACTAATCTTCTCGTTGAAATACGTGACAGGATTTTATACATCACCATTAATCGTGAAAGTAAACTAAATGCATTAAATAAGGTCACATTAGTTGAACTTCATCATGCTATTACTCATTCATTTCATAATGAAGCTGTTGGTGGATTGATCATAACAGGAGCTGGGCAGAAAGCTTTTGTTGCTGGAGCAGATATATCAGAATTTGCAGATTTGAATACCGATGAGGGCAGAGCACTTGCCCGCGAAGGGCAAAGGAAAGTTTTTGATGTAATTCAAAACAGTGAAAAACCAATAATTGCAGCAATCAACGGATTTGCACTTGGCGGAGGGCTTGAACTAGCCATGGCCTGTCATATCAGAGTTGCCGCTACAACTGCAAAAATGGGATTACCCGAAGTTAGCCTGGGCATAATCCCAGGATACGGAGGTACCCAGCGCCTAAGTCAGTTAATAGGTAGAGGAAGAGCCCTTGAAATGATCCTAACTGCAGAAATGGTTAGCGCAACTGAAGCATATAGAACTGGACTGGTTAACCACGTTACAGAACCTGAACTGATTATATCCAAGTCTGAGGAACTATTAAAAAAGATCATGAGCCGTTCACCTTCTGCAGTGGCTTGTGCTATCAGAGCTGTAAATGCCAATTATATAGAAGGCGAGAATGGATTTGAAACAGAGATATCCGAATTCTCTAATTGCTTTGGTTCATTAGACTTTAACGAAGGAGTAGCAGCATTTTTGGAAAAAAGAAAAGCTGAGTTTACGGGGAAATAATGTGTCCAGAATTGACAAGCCAAAACCGTATAATCTATCAAAATCTGTAAAAAAATTTTCCATTCGCGATAATATTTATACCTTACCATCCCCGATTTTCTAAAAAAGAAAGGCTCAAAATATAAATTCACACCATGAATAAAATATTAATAGTTGACGATGAGGTGAATATCGGTATACTTCTTTCCAAATTTTTAACCAGAAACGGTTTTGAAATAAGCACAAGTACCAACGGTAATAATGCTCTTGAAATAATGACAAAAGAGCCATTTAACCTTGTGCTTTGTGATTATAGATTGGAAGATACCGATGGTAGAGAAATGCTACGCAAAATCAAAGCTACTTATCCTGATACGGGAGTAATTATTATTACAGGGTATTTAGATATAAAACTAGCGGTTGAATTAATTAAAATGGGGGCCTATGATTATATCACAAAACCCCTATATCCTGACGAAATCTTAAATACGATCAACAAAGCAATTGAAGCTCAAAAAGCCATAAATCAACATATAAATCTAAGTAGCGGAACAAGTAGCAAACGCGAATCTAAAGAAGAATTCATTCCTGAAGAATTTATTGTAGGGATAGAAGCCGCCTCAAAGGAACTATTAAAACAGATCAAACTGGTAGCACCAACAAATTTCAGTGTGATCCTAAACGGTGCAAGCGGGACAGGAAAAGAATCTGTTGCGAAAAGTATTCATTTCAATAGTCCAAGAAAAGACAAGCCTTTTATTGCCATGGATTGCGGATCTTTAACAAAAGAACTGGCTGGTAGTGAATTTTTTGGTCATGAAAAAGGTTCATTTACGGGTGCATTATACACTAAGATCGGGCATTTTGAAATGGCAAATGGTGGAACCTTGTTTTTAGACGAGATTGGTAATTTGTCATATGAGCTTCAAGCGGCCTTATTAAGAACTGTACAGGAACGAAAAGTTAAACGTATCGGAAGTACAAAAGAAATTGACCTAGACATTCGAATACTTGTTGCAACAAATGAAAATCTCGGCGAAGCCATCCAAAAAGGACGATTTAGAGAAGATCTTTTCCACCGATTCAATGAATTCAATATTACAGTGCCTCCTTTAAGTGAAAGAGGGGTAGATATTATGATCTTTGCTGAACATTTTCTGAAAGAAGCTAATTCAGAACTCAATAGAAGTGTAACTGATATCTCTAATGAGGTAATCGAATGTCTAATGACCTATAACTGGCCGGGAAATATACGTGAACTTAAAAATGTGATTAGAAGAGCTACCCTGTTAAGTGAAGGAAACCAGATACAGTTAAAAGCACTGCCACTTGAAATTTCCACATTGGCCAAAGCAAACACCATTGAAAAAGCATTTGGAGCAAACATTGTTGTAAATATTAATAAACATAATATCAAAAATGCTTCAATAGAAGCAGAATATAAAACGATTATCAATGTTTTGAAAGAAGTTAACTTCAATAAGACAAAGGCCGCAAAGATTTTGAAAATCGATAGAAAGACACTATATAACAAAATGAAATTGACCAACCCAGAAAAATAGATTGCAAAAAAACATTATTTTTAAAATAAAAAAATCAACATTTAATTCATGAATGATAGCACAAAAGTTTTAGCTGCTATGCTTGCCGGATTAGCAGCAGGAGTTGCAATAGGTATTTTATTTGCGCCTGATAAAGGTTCAGAAACACGTGATAAGTTAACGGATGCTTTAAAGAATTTGGCAGACAGTATTAAGGATAGGGTGGCAGATGAAATCGATAACTTAAGCGAAGTTAAAGATACAGTTGTTGAAGAAGTTAAATCGAAGATGAAATCAGCAGAAGTGGAATTTACTGAAACCCGAGGAGCCTTCAGCGCTGCTGCTGTACTTACAGAAGAAACAATTAAAGACAGCACAAAAACGTAAATTTAAATTCTTATGGAAGAAGAATTTGAACAACAAAAAATTATTGATAAAGTAACGGAGTATATAAAAGTTCGAACAGAATTAACTGTACTCAAAACTGTAGATAAGGGATCGCAATTATTTGCCAATTTGCTAGCAAATGGCTTGGTTTTAATTCTTACTACTCTCGCATTTTTGTTTGGAAGTTTAGCTCTTGGTTTTTATCTGTCCGAGGTTTTGAACAATTCATATGGAGGTTTTCTGATCGTTGCAGGAATTTATCTGTTACTCGCTTTCATTCTTAATTCCTTAAAAGACAAATACCTCGAAAAAAAGATCATTAATATCTTAATTGAAAAAATTTTTAGGGATAGAAAATGGGAATAAAGATCCAGAATATTGACGATTTACGGGAAGAAGTTGTTCGTTTAGAAGTAGTAAGAACAGAAATAGAGACTGAACTTAAAGTTGAAGCTCAAAAAATAACTTCTAAAATTCGGATACCACTCATACTTTTACGCAAACTGAACAACTTTTTTGCTGGAAGCAAAGATAAATCAAGAACTAAAGATGGTGAAGATTGGGTTACTAGCATTTTCAGTATAGGTTTGCCTCTTCTGTTAAATAGATTTCTATTTCCAAAATCCGGTTTTATCGTAAAATCCATTATTGAACTTATTTCACAAACTACTGCCAAAACAGTAAATACTGATTTAATAGTTGAGATAATTGAAAAAGTATCTCAATGGATAAAATCAACTGGAAGCAGGAATAAAAAAGAAGAAGAAATGGTTGATTATGGAATCCCGCCAGATAGCGAGTCTTATTAAAAAAAACCTGTTTTATGCATAATTATTCTTGAAATCTTCATAAACAAGCCTAATACCCTGTTCTAGTTCAACCTGATAATGCCAACCCTTACTATTTAATTTTGAAACATCCATAAGCTTACGTGGAGTTCCATCTGGTTGCGAAGTATCAAATACTAATTCACCCTCAAAGCCAACTACTTTTTGAATTAATAAAGCCAATTCTTTAATAGTAATGTCATGCCCGGTTCCAATATTAATAAACCCGGATTCATCAAAATTGTGCATCAAAAAGAAACAGGCATTTGCAAGATCATCCGAAAACAAAAATTCTCGCCTCGGGCTACCAGTACCCAAAATGATAACTTCTGAACTAGAATTAACCATTGCCTCATGAAATTTTCTGATCAGAGCAGGTAAAACATGCGAATTTTTAGGATGATAATTATCATTATAGCCATATAGGTTGGTAGGCATCACAGATATAAAATTACATCCATACTGCTGGCGATATGCCTCACACATTTTGATTCCAGCAATTTTTGCTATAGCATAAGGCTCATTCGTAGGCTCGAGCAAGCCAGTTAATAAATATTCTTCTTTAAGCGGTTGAGGGGCAAGCTTTGGATATATGCAACTTGAACCCAAGAACATCAGTTTCTTCACACCATTCACATAAGATTGGTGGATAACATTCATCTGAATGGCTAGGTTTTCATAAAGAAAATCTGCTTTATACCTATTATTGGCAATTATGCCACCCACTTTTGCTGCAGCTAAAAATACATACTCAGGTTTCTCAACAGCGAAAAATTCGGTTACGGCTTGTTGATTTCTCAGATCAAGTTCTGATGAAGTTCTAAAAACCAGGTTGGAATAGCCCTCTTTTTGAAGTTTTCTGAAAATAGCAGATCCTACCATCCCGCGATGCCCTGCAATAAATATTTTAGATCCTTTTTCCAATTTTATAGAGTATGGAAGCAAAGATAAAACTATTTTTACAGGCTTTAACATAAGAAATGGGTAAGGATAAACTAAGACGCTTTGCTGAGATTACAGCTTTTGAAAATGTGATTGAACTTGAAGACGGAAAAATATTAAAAGGTAAATGGGCTGAGCAACATTTTAAGAACAAATACCCACTAATTCTTGAATTAGGGTGCGGTAAAGGAGAATATACTGTAAATCTTGCCCGGCTGTTTCCTGAAATAAACTTCATCGGGATTGACTATAAAGGAAATCGAATTTGGAGAGGTGCAAAAACAGCCTTAGAAGAAAATATTCCAAATGTTGCCTTTCTGAGGATTCAGATCGAAAATCTTACCGATTATTTTCTGGAAAATGAAATTTCCGAAATATGGATCACGTTTCCTGACCCTCAACCTCAGATCAGCCGTGAAAAAAAACGCCTTACTTCGCCCAGGTTCCTGAATATGTATAAACTGGTTCTAATAGAAAAAGGACCTGTTCATTTGAAAACCGATAGTGATCTCCTATATATTTATACCGGTCAAAAAATTGAAGAATTGAGGTTAAGAACACATGTTAAGACAGACAATCTGTACCATTCTCCATTAGTAGATGAGGTGCTTTCCATAAAAACATATTATGAGAAGAAGTATCTTGCCAATGATAAAAACATCAATTACCTAAAATTCAGTTTCGAATAAATGGAACAGTTTAGTTTTTATGACCAGGTTTATCAGGTAGTCAGACTGATACCCACCGGAAGAGTTACTTCGTATGGTGCAATAGCATCTTACCTTGGAACCAGAGGTTCAGCAAGAATGGTTGGTTATGCCATGAATGCCGCACATACTGCCTATCCACCGGTTCCTGCACAAAGAGTGGTCAACAGAAATGGTTTACTTACCGGTAAATTTCATTTTGGAACAGAAAACTTGATGCAGCAATTATTAGAAAATGAAGGAATAAACGTTGAAAACGACAAAATCAAAGATTTTAAAGAACTATTCTGGGATCCTTCAATTGAGCTCGAAATTAACAAAAAACAGAATTTAAAGTAAAATAAAAACAGAACGATGATATGGGAAAAATGATCGAAGAATTTAACGCTTATCGCACTAAAATGAATGACCGCATCATGGAAACTGCGGACACCAATATCAAACGCTTTATTGCACTTGATACAACAACGTATGCCGATGGGGCACTGGATGTAAAAACAAAGGAAATGCTCGGACTTGTTGCATCAATGGTTTTACGCTGCGATGATTGTATCAAATATCATCTTGGGAAATGCCATGAAGAAGGAGTCAGTACTGATGAGATGAATGAAATTTTTATGATTGCAAATTTAGTTGGTGGATCAATCGTTATTCCACACTACCGCCGAGCACTTGAATATTGGGAAGAGTTGAATTATAATTCAATTTGAACTATGACTGAAATTAGTTAGCTTTCTGATGTCAAAATGAATAAAAAGAATTGGATCTAAATAAAAATATGATCAGGTGTGCCTGGTGTGGTAGAGATCCTTTATATGTGCGTTATCATGATGAGGAATGGGGCAAACCAGTTTATAATGATCAAACTTTGTTTGAATTTCTTATTCTAGAAAGTGCACAAGCTGGATTAAGTTGGATTACCATTTTAAGAAAACGCGAAAATTACCGAAAAGCATTTGCAAATTTTGATGCCCAAAAAGTAGCAGAATTTACAGAACAAGATGTTGAACGATTATTGATGGATCAAGGTATAATTAGAAACAGGTTAAAGATAAATTCTACCCTCAACAATGCCAGATTATTTATGGAAATTCAGCAAAAATTTGGATCATTTTCAAATTATATCTGGGGATTTTTACCCGATAAAAAACCAATAATAAATACCTGGAAAGATCATAAAAATGCTCCGGCAAGAACTGAGCTTTCAGACCGTATAAGTTTAGACATGAAAAAAAGAGGGTTTAAATTTTTTGGCACAACCATCTGCTATGCTTATATGCAAGCTACAGGAATGATAAATGACCATATCGAAGGCTGCATAGCCAGATAAAAATTAGAGGTGTTTTACCTCAAAAAGATTACTATTCAAATGAAAAAACTATTTCTTTTAGATGCATTTGCACTAATATACCGGGCTCATTTTGCCCTTAGCAAAAATCCCAGATTCACTTCTGGTGGCTTGAACACATCGGCCATCATGGGATTCACAAACACCCTTCTGGAAGTTTTGAAAAAGGAAAATCCAAGTCATATGGCCGTGGTATTTGACACTTCAGCTCCTACTGAGCGTCATACCGATTTTGCTGACTACAAAGCACATCGGGAGGCAATGCCAGAAGATCTGTCGGCAGCCATTCCTTACATCGTCCGATTAATAAAAGGTTTTAATATCCCTGTAATTTTTTGTGATGGATATGAAGCCGATGACCTAATTGGAACATTAGCCAAAAAGGCCGAAAAAGAGGGCTTTACTGTTTACTGTATGACTCCCGATAAGGATTTTGGTCAGCTAGTTTCAGAAAATATTTTCATTTATAAGCCCGCAAGAATGGGTAATGGGATGGAGATTCTGGGCGTAAAAGAGATCCTTGAAAAATGGGAAATCGATCATGTTGATCAAGTAATCGATATTCTTGGGCTATGGGGAGACGCAGTCGATAATATCCCAGGAATACCTGGAATTGGCGAAAAAACAGCAAAACTGCTAATCAAACAATATGGTTCAATAGAAAATATCATTAAAAATAGTCATGAACTTAAAGGTAAATTAAAAGAGAACGTTGAAAATTTTGCAGAACAGGGTCTGATTTCTAAAAAACTGGCAACAATTCTGCTCAATGCTCCAGTTGATCTAGATGTTGATGCATTACATGTTGACCAACCTAATCGTGAAGTATTAGAGGCTCTTTTTGCTGAACTGGAGTTTCGCACACTTGGTCGTCGAGTGTTTGGAGAAGATTTCAATGTTGCTGAAGTTAAAACTGGAACTACAAAAAATGGTCAAATGGATCTTTTTGGAGCTAACAATTTGCAGAGTGATACTACTGAAAATGACAGAAATGATTCAAACCATGCCGATACTCCAGTAGTTTTTAAAAACATTCACAATACTGCTCATCACTATGATCTGGTTGATACCTTTGAAAAAAGAGCATCCCTCATTAGTTTATTGGCCTCTCAAAAATCATTCTGTTTTGACACTGAAACAACCAGCCTGGATGCCAATGATTGTGAGCTGGTTGGTCTTTCATTCAGTATCAAACCTGGACAAGGATGGTATATTCCATTATCTACTGATCAAATTGATTGTCAAAATACCTTGAATGAATTCAAGTTTGTGCTTGAAAACCCTGAAATAACCAAGATCGGACAGAATCTGAAATATGACATTCTTGTTCTTAACTGGTATGGTATTCATGTTCAAGGTGAGCTTTTTGATACCATGCTTGCGCATTACCTGATTGATCCGGATTCCCGCCATAACATGGACCTGCTTGCCGAAAACTATCTTCAATATAGCCCGGTGAGTATCACTAGTCTGATTGGACAAAAAGGCAAAAATCAGGGAAGTATGCGGGATATTGATGTTGAACTGGTTAAGGAGTATGCAGCCGAAGATGCCGACATTACCCTTCAGTTAAAAAATACCTTCGAACCTATTCTTAAATCTGTAAATGCATGGAAATTAGCGGTTGAAATTGAAAATCCGCTGGTTTATGTCCTCGCTGACATTGAGCGAGAAGGTGTAAAAATAGATCAGAATGCACTCGTAGAGATTTCTAAAATTCTTGAAACAGATTTAAGACAGCTCGAAAAAACTATATATGAAAAAGCTGGCGTAAAATTCAATATTGCATCCCCAAAACAATTGGGAGAAGTACTTTTTGATAAACTTATGCTAGACCCTCAGGCAAAAAAAACAAAAACAGGGCAGTACCAAACTGGTGAAGAAGTACTTAGCAGGCTCGCAAATAAAAGTGATATTGTTGCCGATATTCTTGATTTCAGACAGCTCCAAAAGCTCAAATCAACTTATGTTGATGCATTGCCACAAATGATCAATAAGAAAACAGGTCGAATTCATACTTCCTACAATCAGGCTGTTGCAGCCACCGGAAGATTAAGCTCAAATAACCCCAACCTGCAAAATATTCCAGTGCGTACCGAACGGGGTAAGGAAGTGCGGAAAGCTTTTATCCCTAGGGATATAGATCATGTTCTACTTTCGGCCGATTATTCCCAGATTGAACTGAGGATAATTGCAGAGATCAGCAAGGATGAAAACATGATGGAAGCCTTTGTTCAGGGCCATGATATTCATACCGCTACGGCAGCAAAGGTTTATGGAATTAGCCTAGAAGAAGTAAGCTCTACCCAAAGAAGAAATGCAAAAGCTGTAAACTTTGGAATTATTTACGGGCAATCCGCATTTGGACTTTCGCAAAATCTGGGTATCCCAAGAAAAGAGGCAGGTGAAATAATTGAAAACTATTTCAATACCTATCCCGGAATTAAGAAATACATGAACGATACCATGAATTTTGCCAGAGAAAATGGATATGTAGAAACAATCATGGGCAGAAGACGATACCTAAGAGATATAAATTCAGCTAACCAGACGGTAAGAGGCTTTGCAGAGCGAAATGCAATAAATGCCCCAATACAGGGGTCTGCTGCAGATATGATCAAAATCGCAATGATCCGAATTCATCAAGATATAATTGACCAAAAGCTGAATTCTAAAATGACCATGCAGGTACATGACGAATTAGTATTCGATGTGCCGAAGGCAGAAATTGAGATCATGAAAAAGATCATTGAAAGCCGCATGAAAAATGCAATTGACATGAAAGTACCTATTCTGGTAGAAGTTGGCGAAGGCAGTAACTGGCTTGAAGCACATTAATTTTATGCTTGAATTTAAAGGGTTTTATTGATACGTATATTCTGAAAATAGTACTTTATTAATCGTCGTCCGAAACTGAATTCTGTCCACTTCCGGAATACGCACTTCTTCGAACAACCGGCATACCCGCTGCGTTAAAAAGCTCATCCAGCTTTAGCAGACTCCCATTGGTAAGATTACTTAACAAAATAACGGTCACATCTTTATCTAATTGTCTAAGATAAATGTGCCGAAATCCATGCCACCAGCCGGTATGATATACTACTTTTTGCTTGCCATCAACAAAGGTTCGCCATCCATAACCATAATTGAAATGGCCTCTCTGCATCTCATTTCGAGGAGTATAAATTGAATCCATAGTTGAAGTATCTAATAAACTACCCTTACGCATAGCCCTGTCAAACAGAAATAGATCATGTATTGTACTATAGATGCCTTTATCGCCTACCGGGCCATCCAGAAAATTCTGTGCCACAGAGCGACGCCACGTTCTGTCGTGACCAACCACATCTGCCGGGATCTTAGTATATTCTGCCTTAGAATAAACTGCCGTTTGCTTCATTCCAAGTGGCTTAAAAATATTTGCGGCCATAAATTGTGAGAATTTCTGCCCGCTAACCTTTTCAATAATAGCTCCCAAAACCATATAATTTGAGTTATTATAATGGAATTTTCTATCTGGTTTCATGTAAGGTGTAGGTTTGTGCTCTGCAATTAAGTTCATAACATCCTGATTGGTAATACCAGGACGCTCATCTTTCTTTTGAGCCTTCCAGAGATCGTCAACGAAATACACATAATTCATCATACCAGATCGGTGGGTCAGCAATTGTTTAACCGTAATGCCATCATAAGGAAAATCAGGAAAAAATTCTTTAACATCCTGATTCAATTTAAGTTTTCCATCTTCAACCAACATCATTACTGCCGTAGAAGTAAATATTTTAGTAACTGATGCCAGCTCAAACACTGAGTTTATTTTCAGACTATCGCGATGTAAATGATCTGCCCAGCCAATTGCCTTCTCATAAATAATTTTTCCCTTTTTTGCGACCAGTACATTTCCATTAAAACCAGATTTTCTGTGAAGATTCATCATAAAATCATCAATTCTTTTATCTGCCTTTTTAGGGTCATAGATTAAAGCTATGCTATCTACTTGCTCATCAGAAAGCGTTCTCTTCTTTCTTTTTTCAATAGGATTGGAATTGCAGCCCTGAATAAGGACAATAAAAGACGAAATAATCAGTAGGTGACGGAAATAATGGATCATCAAAAATGTTAGATATAAAATTTAATGCTGAAAATTATAAAATATTACAATCAGCAAAAGAAAAGAGTTATAAACACTTCACAATATATTAGAATAAAAGATGGTAAAATCTGAATTTTTGGCAGTAACACTAGGTAAAAAAATCTAAATTTGTAGCAAAACAACTAATTTCATTCCGATGAATTACAGAGTAGAACACGATACGATGGGCGAGGTAAAGGTGCCTGCAGATAAATACTGGGGAGCACAAACCGAACGTTCAAGAAATAATTTCAAGATTGGACCAGAGGCATCTATGCCTACGGAAATAATTGAAGCTTTTGCCTTCCTTAAAAAAGCGGCGGCATTTACAAATGCAGATAGTGGAATTTTATCTGTTGAGAAACGCGATCTCATTGCCCAGGTTTGTGATGAAATTCTTGAAGGTAAACTAGCTTCTGAATTTCCTCTGGTAATCTGGCAAACAGGATCTGGTACGCAATCTAACATGAACGTAAATGAGGTGATCGCAAATCGATCTCATGTTCTGCAAGGCAATAAGCTGGGTGAAGGCACAACATTTGTTCACCCCAATGACGATGTAAATAAATCGCAGTCATCAAATGACACCTATCCAACAGCTATGCACATTGCGGCTTATAAAATGGTATCAGAAGTAACCATTCCGGGAGTTGAGAAACTTCGTGATGAGCTTCAATTGAAAGTTGAAAAATTTAAAGATGTTGTTAAGATTGGTCGTACTCACTTAATGGATGCAACCCCTTTAACATTAGGTCAAGAATTTTCGGGATATGTTTCACAACTTAACCACGGACTAAAAGCGCTCAGAAATACTCTAGACCATTTATCTGAACTGGCATTGGGAGGAACCGCGGTAGGTACCGGTATTAACACTCCAAAGGGATATGATGTAAAAGTTGCAGATTATATCGCAAAGTTTACGGGACTACCGTTTATAACAGCAGAAAATAAATTTGAAGCTCTTGCAGCGCACGATGCCATAGTAGAAACCCATGGAGCCTTGAAACAAATTGCAGTTTCGCTGATGAAGATCGCAAATGATATACGTCTTCTTGCTTCGGGCCCGCGTTCCGGAATTGGAGAGATCCACATTCCAGATAATGAACCAGGATCTTCAATAATGCCAGGAAAAGTTAACCCAACTCAAAATGAAGCAGTAACCATGGTTGCGGCACAGGTTATGGGTAATGATGTTACCATAAGCATAGCAGGATCAAACGGACATTATGAACTGAACGTTTTCAAACCAGTAATGGCAGCTAATTTTCTGCAATCTGCACGATTAATTGGTGATGCATGTGTTTCATTTACAAATAATTGCGCATCAGGTATAGAACCGAATTACGAAGGCATCAAAAAACATCTTGAAAACTCGTTGATGCTAGTTACTGCTTTGAATCCACACATTGGATACGAAAATGCAGCAAAAATTGCCAAAAAAGCATTGAAAGAAAATAAATCACTCAGAGAAGCTGCTCTTGAACTGGGTTTATTGAGCAATGAGCAATTTGACCAATGGGTACGTCCTGAAGATATGATCGGCGGACTAAAATAATTGATTTATCTCTCCGTATTTATACCCGGATAGGTTTAAAATATAAAAATGGCAAAACACCCCTATTTTTTCTTCTTAATCTTAAGCCTTCTTGCTTTTACATCCTGTAAATTCAACCCAAATCTTCAGGGAATCGGAACAGAAAGTTTTCAGGGTACATGGGAAGAAGATAGTGTGGATTTCCAGGATCAAAAACTGCAGTATTCCAAACATCGGTTTCGATTTTCATGCGACTCTGTTTATGTTACTATTCAAACATTTGCAAAAGTAAATATGTATCCTGACTCATGCTTTAACAATGGAACGTGGACAGAATATGCCAAAGGAACTTACCTGACAAAAAAAGATACCCTAATTGTTACCGCAACCTTTACAAAATCAAACTTTAAGCAAAAGATATCAGGATGCTATCGAATTGGTCAATATCTACCGGCATTTGTGATCAGAAAAAATACTGCCGATAGCCTATATTTGGAGAGTATACAACAGCATCTACAACTTAAGCTATCATTAAAAGAAGGAACGATTTGCGTTCAAAAACCCCTAAATTAACTTGATTATGAACATATTGTCTTTAAAAAAACTATTCCTTTTTGGAACGCTGCTCTATATCCCATGTCAAAGTATGGCCTGGGGAATGCTTGGTCACAGGGTAGTTGGACAGGTTGCAGAGAGCTATTTGAGTAAAAAAGCAAAAGGGGAAGTAAAAAATATTCTTGGCACAGAATCCATGGCTATGGCCAGCAACTGGGCCGACTTTATAAAATCAGAACCGGCATATAATTATTTAGGTAACTGGCATTATATCAACCTGCCTGCCGGATTAACCATGGACCAATTGGATTATGCATTAAAAAGAGATACAGTTACCGATGCCTATACCAAGATACTTTTTTTGAGTTCAGAACTAAAAAACAAATCTCTTGCTCAGGATAAAAAAGTCATGTACCTCAAAATACTGATCCATCTGGTCGGAGATATTCATCAGCCCATGCATACCGGCCACTTTGAAGATCTAGGAGGAAATAAAATACAACTAACCTGGTTTGGTCAAAACACAAACTTGCATCGGGTTTGGGATAGTGATCTGATTGAATCACAAGATTTGAGTTATACTGAATATACCAACTCCATAAATTTCATTGACAAATACAAGTTACAATCTCTTCAGCTAGAAGGCCCTGCACAATGGATCACTGATTCCTATAAGATAAGTGAAGGCTTGTATTCAAAGGTAAAATCTGGCGATAAACTCAGCTATAGATATATATACGATAACCTGGAAACTGCTAATCAGCAATTACTAAAAGGTGGAATACATCTTGCCGCATTATTAAACAGTATTTTCATAAATTAACGCTAAACGGCTAATATCCATGAAGATCTTGATGGTTTGTTTAGGTAATATATGTCGATCTCCGCTTGCTCATGGTGTTTTAGAACACCTAGTCAAAGAGAAAAATTTAAACTGGGAAATCGATTCGGCAGGAACAGGCAACTGGCATATCGGCGAAAAACCTGATGGGCGCTCAATTGCTGTGGCACAAAAATATGGAGTAGATATTACCAATCAATCATGCAGACAGTTTGATATCACTGACTTTGAAAAGTACGATCATATTCTGGTGATGGATCAAAACAATCTTTCGGACGTACTATCTATGGCTAGTAGTTATGCAGATTTTAGAAAGGTTCGCTTATTTTTAAAGAACGGTATTGTACCTGATCCCTATCATGATGATAGTCAGTTTGAACCGGTTTATATCATGATTGAAGAAAGATGCCTAGAGATAATAGAGGAATTCGGTTCTAATCGTTAAGCTTCCAGCGTTTTTGTACATTTGACCTATGGCAGTTATCAAACCATCTATTCCAAAAGGTACCCGTGATTTTTCCGCATCCGAAATGGTGAAGCGAAATCATATTTTTAATACCATAAGTACGGTATTTAAAAAATATGGCTATCAAGAGATTCAAACTCCTACAATGGAAAACCTCAACACCCTGACCGGAAAATATGGGGATGAAGGTGATAAACTTATTTTTAAGGTTTTAAATTCCGGAGATTATCTTTCAAATATCTCTGCCGATAAGCTTGTGAGTCGCAACTCACAACTCCTGATTTCTGAAATCAGTGAAAAAGCATTAAGATATGACCTTACCGTTCCATTTGCACGCTATGTAGTAATGCACAGGAACGAGATCTCATTTCCATTCAAACGATTCCAGATTCAGCCAGTTTGGCGTGCCGACCGTCCGCAAAAAGGAAGATACCGTGAATTTTATCAATGCGATGCAGATGTGGTTGGATCTGAAAGTTTAATTAATGAAGCAGAATTTGTACTGATATATCAGGAAGCATTAACTAAACTCGGACTGAAAGATTTTACAATCAAGATCAATAACCGCAAAATATTATCCGGCATAGCCGAGATCATAGGTAAACCTGAACTGATTATTGATATGACGGTCGCAATTGATAAGCTAGACAAAATCGGCTTTGATGGGGTGACCAAAGAACTGATTGAACGCGGTTTTACATCATCAGATATCAAAACACTTAACCCAATCATCAATCTGAGCGGATCAAATGAAGAAAAGCTGAATAACCTTCGTTCAGTACTTGCTTCATCTGAAATAGGTTTGAAAGGAATTTCTGAAATTGAGACTATATTTTGTTACCTCGATAAGTTCTCAATACTTAATAGTCAATACTCAATACTCAATTTAGAACTTGATATAACCCTTGCCCGCGGACTGAACTATTATACAGGTGCTATTTTTGAGGTTAAAACCAATGAAGTAGCTATGGGCAGCATTGGAGGAGGTGGTCGCTACGACGACCTTGCCGGAATGTTTGGCCTGAGCGATTTAACCGGTGTAGGCATATCATTTGGAGCCGACCGTATTTATGATGTACTGGAAGAGCTAAAACTATTTCCTCAGAGCACATCTGAAAGCACCAAGGTTCTGATCAGTAATTTCGATGAAAAGGCCGAAAAATACGCACTTCCATTACTGCAAACTTTAAGAGAAAAAGGAATAAGTGCAGAAATCTATCCATCATCAGCAAAGCTTAAAAAACAAATGACCTATGCTGATGATAAAAACATCCCATTCGTAATACTTATAGGAAGCGATGAGATGGAAACAGGACTTTTATCATTTAAAAATATGAAAAGCGGAGAGCAACAAAAATTGACTGCAGAAGAGATTGCCTCTGTATTATTAGCTTAAACCAATAAAGTTTCTAACCTCTGGAATATCCCAAAACTGTATTAATCAACTTATTTAATATTTCCTTCCAAAGCCCTGAAAAACTCTTCAGGGATCTCGAGATGTGGAATATGTCTTGAATTTTCAAATTTAACCAGTCGCGAACCAGGTATTTTCAGTTATAATTTGCAGGTTTTATATCCATATAAGCCATTCGAACATCCTGTCCTTCGATACTCATCGAAATAAAATTTAGTGGATAAGGATAGTCTACATTTTCAAGTGTAATTGACAAGGATTGCTTTTGCTGTGCAGATGCAGCCACAGAAAAAAACAAAAGGAAAACACATATTTGTTTCATTTTATATATTTTAGATTTATAACGGATACAATTTTTAGTGCAGACAAACCAATTGCACTTTAATCACGTATAATAAGAAAAATAGATTCTAGCTGAAATTAACAGAATTAAAAAATTAAAACTAATTAATTATGGAACGCAAAGATTTTCTCGCTGCCTTGGGTTTAGGTGCAGGTTCACTAGTAATCACATCATGCCTTGGAGCATGCGGTAAAAGTGACTCGGCTACACCAACAACAAGTAATCCAACAAGTCCGTCAACAGGTACAAAAGTTGATTTTACATTAAATGTAAGTACCAATACTGATATCAGTACGAAAGGCTGGACAATCATGAATAGTATTATTATTGCAAAAAATGGGTCAAACTATATCGCACTTTCTAGTGCTTGTACGCACCAGGGCAGTCCGGTAATTTATAATGCAGGAGATAACACTTTCCCTTGTTCCCTTACTGATGCCGCGCATGGATCAGTTTTCGATTCAAATGGAACGAAAACTAAAGGACCTGCATCTTCAAATTTAAAAAAATATAGTACTACATTATCTGGAAGCTCGTTGAGAGTATTTGAAGCCTGATCTTAAAAAAATTGTACGTATTATGAACAAGATTTTCTTGCTATTCTATCTATTGATTCCATTTTCTGCATTTTCACAGGAAGACCTAATGAAACTTGTTTCAGATAGTAATGAAGTTTTTGTCAGGACGGCTACTTTCAAGGCAAGACGAATTATTAACGGACATTCTGTTGAAACTGTTGGTAAGAATAATTTAGATTTTATTATTTCTCACCGTTTTGATCGCTTAAATAGAGGATTTGAAGAATTCTTTGGACTCGATGCTGCAACAAATCGTTTAGGCTTAGAATATGGAATCAATGACCGGTTCATGATAGGAATGGGAAGGAGTTCTTTTCAGAAAGTATTTGACTATTTCACCAAATATAAACTGATCAGACAAAGCACAGGTTCCATTAATATCCCCGTTTCGGTTACTTTATTTGGTGGATATGCCATTCGCACACAAAAAACCGTCCCGCAACTTTCAGCATTTAACAGAAGTAGTTATACAGCTCAAATCCTCATTGCCAGAAAGTTTAGCGAGGCATTCTCATTACAGATAAGTCCGACTTTAATTCATAGAAATAGAGCAGATATATTTACTGACAATAGGACAGTTTTTGCCTCTGGAATAGGTGGTAGAATGAAATTGACTAAACGTACATCAATCAATGGTGAATACAACTATGTACTACCTAATCAGATTAATGATAATTATAAAAATAATTTAGCTTTCAGTTTTGATCTTGAAACCGGCGGACATGTTTTTCAATTGCTCTTTACCAATTCATATGGCATGACTGAAAGACAATTTATAACTGAAACCGATGGTAGCTGGGGAAGCGGAGATATTCACTTCGGATTTAATATTTCAAGAACTTTCTCATTTGAGAAAAAAAAGAAGGTTAATCCATGAAACAATATTTGATACTAGTATCCTTTATTCTGACTTTCAATTTTGCTTCTGCACAAAATAAACTTTACAGCAGCAACAAAAGTGACGTTAGTTTTTTTTCTAAAACTCCACTTCAGGATATTGACGCAAAAAATACACGTGCCAATTCGATAATTAATCTATCAAACCGTGATCTCGTAGTTCGCATTCCGGTATCATCCTTTCAATTTAAAAACAAGTTGATGCAAGAGCATTTTAATGAAAACTACCTAGAAAGCGAGAAATTTCCATATGCCACATTTAAAGGCAAAATCATTGAAGATCTGGAATTGAGTAAACCTGGAGTTTATTCCGTGAATGCTAGCGGGATATTGACTATTCATGGGGTTGATCAGGAGAGGAAGTTTAGCGGAAAAATAACTGTTGCTGAAAATAAATTAGTACTTGAAACAGCATTTGATGTAATGCTGATTGATCATAAAATTGATATTCCTAAACTTGTTTTTAAGAAAATTGCTGAAAAAATAGCTGTAAGTGCCAGCTTAAATTATATCCCCTATAAAAAGTAGGCGAGCTTTTCTGTTCTTAATAATAGAATATTAACAGACATAAAAAAACCAGACAATACCTGTCTGGTTTTTTTATGATAAAGCTCTTTGTCAATTATTTTTCATCCAAAGGACGAACCGTAGGAAGAATAATACTACTCAAGCGCACTCCACCATGATGTATAGTTTGTTGTGCTATCCGAACCCGGTCGCTACTACCAAAAGGATCTCCGGTATTTGGATTTCGGTCAAACTGTGGGAAATTACTTGAAGTTATATCAATACGAATACGATGCCCTGGCTTAAATACATTAGCAGTTCCTGTTAATTCGATATCATATTCATACACCTGATTCGGTGTAAGCAATTTGATTTTATCCAAACCTTCACGGAATCTGGCCCTTAAAATACCTTCTGAGATAGGCATTGCTGCACCATCAGGTGAAACGTCTACCAATTTGATCATCCAATCAGTATCAGGACCATCTGTTGCGGCAAATAATTTCATTTTTACAGGTCCTGCAACAGTAATGGGAGTTTTTAGGAATTCAGATGTGTAGACCAATACATCCTGTTTGCGCTCAAGTGGTCTTTGATCATAAGGTCCTGCCAGAGTTGGTGTACCACAGCAATTATTTCCACCCAAGGTCATCACCGGCATTTTCGGGTCATAGGTATACTTGTCTGTTCCAGCAGATTTTGGAGCCTCAAAACTTAATGTTCCATTACCTCGAGAAGAATTGGCACTTCCGCCGCTACTCAGGTAAAGATTTTTATAAACGGTTCCAGGGATAGGATAATCCTTTTCACTGCGCCATTTGTTAATACCCATGTAAAACAATTGAACTGGATCTTCAAGGTCTAAACCATTCTTGATCCCTTTCAGGTGGAAATCATAAAATTGAAGCTCTCTTTCAAACATTTTCATGTTTGCAGAAGCACCAAAATCAACCGTACCAAATGCCTGAGATGGACCATGACCCCATGGACCAATGATCATTCGCGCACCAGCACGGGCTGCAGGTGTTGCAGCTTTGTTTTTCATTCCGATATAACCGTTTATAGTTCCCATTAAAAAAATGTCAAACCAGCCACCATACGTATGAACAGGAACATTCATTTTTGAGAAATTTTCTTCATCACTAATCGATTTCCAATAATCATCATAGCTCTCGTGATTGATCCAATCGCGGTAATGTTTTACTGCATAACCTGAAGCCTTTAAGTCGCCATCCTTTAATGGAAGATGCCAAAGAATACTTTCATATTTTAGCTCTTCAGGAGTATAAGCTTCAGTATGCCAATATTGAGGAAGCATGATTCGGTTTGGCATGCGAACCACACCCCAGCCAAAATTAAAGCTTAAGCGAAATGCCCCGCCCATGGTTAACCAGTTAGCATAAATATTTGTAGAAGCCACACCAGGAAACGCTGCAACCAAATGCGGAGGTGTAGCACTCATGGCAGCCCATTGATTATGACCTAAATAACTGCCACCCTGAGTAGCTATTTTTCCGTTTGAAAACGATTGTGCAGCAGCCCACTCAATCACATCGTAACCATCTTTTGATTCGTCGCGGAATGGATCCCATTGGCCTTCGCTTTCATAGCGACCTCTGATATCAGCAAACACAACGGCATATCCTTGTTGTGCAAATCTGATCTTATCTTGGTGGCCACCATCACGCTGTACACCATAACAGGTACGAACCACAATGGTTGGATACTTTCCCGGCTTTGCGGGCAAATAAATATCTGCATATATCTTTACACCATCTCTAAGAACAATGGTTTTATAACGCTCAATGCGGATCTCGTTATTTTCAGGTCTTCTGAGTAACTCTGGGATATTAGTATTAATCCCCAATTTATTGTCGCGCAATAAATCTGATTGGTCAGACATTTGTTCTGCAGAGGCAAAGGTCAGAAACTGATTTCCTGAATCTTTTACCAGGTTAGTTTGACTCTGAACAGAGATCCCGCAAACGAGCAATAAGTTCAGGAGCACAAAATTTAATTTTTTCATGTTTTTATAGTTAAAAAGCCAATTAAAGATGTGAAATTATTTTGATTATTCCAATGATTAAATCCTGAAAACAGAATAGAAATCTATTTAAAAACAAAAGGTAAATAAAGACCAACAGATAGGTTTCGCCCTTGATTGTAATATCCTGCAGTCTGATCACCTTCATCTAAACGACCAGGTTTAAACCTACTGAGATGATCATAGTAAGCCTTATCCAATAAATTATTTGCCGAAATATTAAGTCTTAATGGCTGATTCTTTAGCATGAAGGTTGTTCCCATTGCCAGATTGACCAGTGTATAAGCACCGGTTGGAGTTTCAAAATTATCCACTCTGTTTTGTTTAAAAACATGATCAAGTGCAACAGAAAAATAGGTACTCTTCAAACTCCCTTTAAATTCTGGCTCTAGCCTGAGCTCATTCCTTAAAACTGCTGCAGGAATAAATGGAAGCGCTATTTTGGTGGCACGGTTTACTCCTCGTGTATACGAAAAACTATTTTCAAAGTGAATCAGCTCGGCCGGGTGAAGGGTTAGGCTTGCTTCAATACCGGATAAGTTTGCATTATCCTGCACAAAACGATAAACAGGTAATATTTCTGTATCCACAAGTATCGTTTCGTTCCTGATCTGACGATTGTAGATATAATTATTTATATGATTATTAAAGGCTCCCAGGCTGGCACTGACCACATTATTGTTAAACTCAAAAGCAAAATCACCATAATAACTATTCTCCGGCTTCAGATCATTGTTTCCAACCTCATATCTGAATGTCCCTTCATGAACACCATCTGAGCTTAACTCAGCTATATTCGGAGAGCGAAAAGCTGAACCAAGATTGGCCTTGAAGTTGAATTGATCATTAAACTCTTTAGTAAAACCAAGGGCGCCACTAACATTTGAAAAATTGTTAGTGAAATTATTGAATTTAGGATTTCCATCTTCAGACATTTGCTGGCCTGTTATACTACGATAATCAAAGCGTGCACCCAGGTTAAACGTGGTACTCTGCCATGTTTTTTTTGCATAGGCAAAAACACCCACTTCATTTGAATTATAATCAGGAATAAGAAGTTCTTCAGCTCTGTTCTTATTATTTTGTAAGGTTCCAGAAAGACCAATTACAGGTTCCCAGCTATTACTCTCAGTGAAATAGTATTTAAAATCAGAGCTATAGGTTTTTAGATCAAAAAATAGGGAGGGGCTTATACGATCAGTTTCCAGTTCTCTTCTCTGGTTATTCTGATAAGCCAGGATGCTGCGCAATCTTCCACTACCGAGCAAAACATGACTATTCATTGCAACTTTATAATGCCTTATATCCTGAAAAGGAAGAAATAAGGTACGATTCGTTAGCTGTTTATCCGTTAATTCTGCTCCATTATCATCCTCAAATTTACCATCAGCATTTCTAGAAAAATCTGGAAGTCCGATATTATTCTTAAAGCTTGAAAGATTCAAATGCGCATATCCCCATTTCTTATTCAATCCCATTTGTCCGCTGAAATTGGTTTCATTAAATCCAGTATTGGCAATTCTACCTCCAGGAGCATTATAACTGTAAGCACTTTTCAATGAACCTCTTGCACGCCATATAAATCCATTGCTATTTCCCTGTAGCATTGCAGAACTTCCACTAAGACCATTATTTGACTGATAGCTGCTTAATAACTCTCCTCTTATTTGTCCTTCAGGAGATGGCAATGGCTCAAGCACATTGATCACTCCACCAAGGGCATCTGATCCATATAATAAACTGGCTGCACCCCGTAATACTTCAACACGCTCTGCGCTGTACTGATCAACTTCCATACCGTG